>Ga0126330_10000006_pt1 | contig 131303 bp, 106 predicted proteins | sample InaspJWI91metaG_FD_97004 | JGI IMG/M metagenome (GOLD analysis project Ga0126330, IMG submission 97004) | Marine gutless worms symbiont microbial communities from Oahu, Hawaii - Inanidrilus sp. 2 OAHU.JWI-91 metaG | ecosystem: Host-associated > Annelida > Digestive system > Unclassified...
CCAGCAGGCTGTAAAAACTTCAAAGATCACTTGGAAAGACGTTACCTGGGATATGGACCCCATATCCGAGTACTTTATGCCTGCTGGAGCTTTTTAGAGAACCGAATTTGCTAATTGCGACACAGTCTCTCAGGACCAGGATTCTTTACGAATATTGCCAGGCATCCGGTGTGAGCGCCGCCGTGTAGATCACCCGGGCATCGCCCTCCAGGAAGACCTGGCGACAGGTATCCCCGGCAAGTTCATAGTGAATGGTCAACCGGTTTTTGCTCCGGGTTATCATGTCGATGGGTGCCGGCGTACCGTTTTGCAGGGCGTGGACCAGGGCACCGGCCACGGAACCGGTGCCGCAGGCCAGGGTTTCATCTTCAACCCCCCGTTCGTATGTCCGTATACCGATGCAATTGCCAGCCTCGCTGGAGATAAAATTGACGTTTGTGCCGGCCGGGGCAAATTCAGGATGCCGCCTGATCGCGCGCCCGAGATCAACGACCGGTGCAGTCTCCAGATCGGCAGTGTGGATAACGACATGGGGAACGCCGGTATTGATAAAACTCACCTCTACGTCCCGACCGGCGGCATTCAAAACAAATGGCGGGCGGTAATCAAAAGGCGGGGTCATGCCGATTTTTACCCGGTCGTCGTCCACGCTGGCCTGGATTGGACCGGCATCGGTGCCGAACACCATTTCCCTTCCGGCAATGTCGTTCAGATATGCGAAGCGAGCGGCACAACGCGCTCCGTTGCCGCACATTTCCGCCCGGCTTCCGTCGGAATTGTAAAAACGCCATTTAAAATCCAGATCTTCCGCTGTTTCGACCAGGATCATGCCATCAGCGCCGGCCGACATTTTGCGCTTACATACCTGTATGATGAAATGATCCAGGGCGATATCGCCCAGGATGTCCTCGCGATTGTCGATGAGAATGAAATCGTTACCGCTGCCGCTCATTTTGCAAAAGGGTATCGTCCGCATGTCAGTACTCGATTATGATGGTTTGGGAATCCGGACCGGTCAGTCCGTTGTCAGCCGTTGCCCTCATCTTGAACCCGTAATGAAACCCCGGCTCCAGGGTAAACGCCAGCGATCCTTTTTCCAGATCCTCCGCCGCTATGGTTCGCAAGGGCTTGAATACCAGCGGACAACCATCGCATGGTTTTTCAGCTATGCGGGATCGGGCACGGTACAACGTCATGCTCTCCGGCTGCGAACTACCGGCAGCGAAGGTCCAGCGGAGGGTGAGCAGGTCATTCTCAAGATGGTGACCAAAACTTGCCAGAATGGGCGGTTCGGCACCCGGCGCCACCGGCGGCGCCTTCACGCCGCAGGCTGCGATTGCCCACATCAGTCCCAAAGCCGCCAGGGCAAACGCAAACCTTGGCAGGGAGCGGCCAATTGAATTTTGGTGCCGGCAAAAAGGTAGCATAACGAGTATGGGCCCTTAAAAAGAGGGTAGTGTCTGCATGTCGGCCCGCAGTTCCGCTGCGGCCGCCGTAATGGCCGCCGCAACATTTGCACCGGCCGTGCCGCCCGGGGAGGTTCTCCGGTTCACCACGCTTTCCGGCTGCAGCAGATCGAATACTTCGGCTTTTATACCGGGGGAGAACTTCTGAAGTTCCGCCAACGTGAGCTCGTGGAGTTCCCGACCGTTTTCCAGGGCGTAGGCCACGGCCTGGCCGACATGGCTGTGCGCCTCGCGGAACGGCACACCCAGACTGACCAGGTAATCCGCCAAATCGGTGGCATTTAAGAAACCGGTGCTGGCGGCCTGACGCATGCGACCTTTCTGCACCTTTATTTCAGGCAGCATCCGGGTGACGATATCTACGCAGGCGGCCAGGGTGTCCACCGCGTCGAACAGGGGCTCCTTGTCCTCCTGTAAGTCGCGATTATAGGTCATGGGCAAAGACTTCACAGTGGTCAGCATGGAGACCAAATCACCAATCACCCGGCCGGTCTTGCCCCGGACCAGCTCCGGAATATCCGGATTCTTCTTTTGGGGCATAATGCTGCTACCGGTTGAAAAGGCATCGGATAGTTCGATAAAACCAAATTCCGATGTGGACCAGAGGATCAATTCCTCGGACAACCGGCTGAAGTGGAGCATGCAGATACCGGCATTCGCCAGGAACTCCAGGATGAAATCCCGGTCGGCCACCGTATCCATACTGTTGCTGCTGACAACCGGGAAATTGAGCAGCTCAGCAACGTAGTGCCTGTCGATCGGGTAGGAGGTTCCGGCCAGGGCGGCTGTTCCCAGGGGCATCACGTTGATTCGGGTCAGGCAATCCGCCAGGCGCCGAGCATCCCGGGTGAACATTTCATAATAGGCCATCAGATGATGGCCGAACAGCACCGGCTGCGCCCTTTGCATGTGGGTGTAGCCGGGCATGATCGTATCTGCCTGTTCCCGGGCAAGCAGGATGAACTGCTCCCGCAACTGGGCCAAACCGCGGATGAGGTCAGCGGTTTCCTTGCGCAGGTACATGCGTACGTCCAGGGCAACCTGATCGTTCCGACTCCGGGCGGTATGCAGTTTCTGGGCGACTTTGCCGATTTCCTGGAACAGGCGGGCCTCGATATGCATGTGGATATCTTCAAGACTGTCGTCGTAGGCCAGCGCCCCGCTTTCAATTTCCGTCTTGATAATTCCCAGACCCCGCTCCAGTTCCTCCGCCTCAACAGCCGTAATCACGCCGCATTTGGCCAGCATTCTACTATGGGCGACACTGCCGGCAATATCGTACGCGTACAGCCGTTTGTCGATTTGGATGGATGAAGTGAATTTCTCGACACTGCTGCTGGTCTTTTCGGAAAACCGGCCATCCCACAATTTTTCTGCCATGGTGCTGTCCTTGTAAAAGGTTCCCGGTTCAGGGTTCCCGGTTCAGGGTTAAACCTCAAAACCTTTGAACCTTTCAACTTTGCTTGCCGGGCGTAGCCTCGGGCGAAGCCTGGAACCCTTGAACCTTTTAACCTTCTTATTCAACAGGCTGTTCAAGCGCAGCCTTAGGGCGTTCAGCCGAATGAACCCCTCGGCGTCTTTCTGGCTGTATACTTCGTCTTCTTCAAAGGTGGCATGGGCCTCGCTGTACAGCGATTTGTCGGACCTGCGGCCGAGCACGACGCAATTGCCCTTGAAGAGGGAAAGGCGCACATCCCCACGTACATTCCTTTGGCTGGCGTCTATCATGGCCTGGACCATTTCTCTTTCCGGTGAAAACCAGAAGCCGTTGTAGATCATCGCGGCGTATTCCGGTACCAGGGAATCACGCAGGTGCATCACCTCGCGGTCCAGGGTCAGAGATTCCATAGCCATGTGGGCCTGCCGCAGGATCGTGCCCCCTGGTGTTTCATAAACGCCCCGGGATTTCATCCCGACATAGCGGTTTTCCACGATATCGATACGCCCTATTCCGTGGCGGCCGCCTATACGGTTGAGCTCGGTCAACATGTCGGCCGGCCCAAGTGTTTTACCGTTCAGGGCCACCGGATTGCCTTCGACAAAGGAAAGCTCGATCTCCTCCGCGGTATCCGCGGCGGCCTGCAAGGAGGCCGTCATGGTATACATGTCCTCCGGCGGTGCCTGCCAGGGGTCTTCCAGGACACCGCCCTCAAAACTGATGTGCAGCAGGTTGCGGTCGGTGCTGTACGGCTTGGCGTGCGACGTCGGCACGTCAATGCCATGCTGTGCGGCGAATTCCATGAGAATGGTGCGGGAATTGAGATCCCATTCGCGCCAGGGAGCCACAATCTTGATCGCTGGGTCGATAGCCAGGTATCCCAGTTCAAATCGGACCTGGTCGTTGCCTTTGCCGGTAGCCCCGTGGCTGACCGCATCGGCGCCTTCGATCGCCGCGATTTCCATCTGCCGCTTGGCGATCAAGGGCCGGGCCAGCGATGTCCCCAGCAGGTATTGGCCCTCGTAGATGACATTGGCCCGAAATGCAGGGTAGACATAATCGCGCACGAATTCTTCTTTTAGGTCGTCGATATATACTTTGGAAGCGCCGGTCTTCAGTGCGTTGGGTTCAATCTGGTCGAGCTCTTCGCCCTGGCCGATATCCGCCGAAAAGGTGATGACGTCACATTGGTATGTTTCTATCAACCACTTGAGAATAACCGAGGTATCCAAACCGCCTGAATAAGCCAAAACCACTTTTTCAATATTCTTTGCCACTGCTCAAATCTCCTAACTGGTGTCCGTGCCCGCACCGCAGTGCGGAGGCGCCGCATTTACGTAATATAGAAACCCGTCCCGTTTATTCGATCCTTCAAAACCTGGTCCTCAGGGCCAGGTCAGCGATATTTGGCTGTGCCGTAAGAGCATTATTCTCGCGCAGAGACGCAGAGGCGCAGAGACGTCCTCCTTAAACTAAAATCAATGAACAGTCCAGCGCAGTCGGGCAATCAAAACCAGAATTTGGTCGCACTATCGTGCGAAAAGCACTTCAAGACCTTTTGGGTTTTAATCCCGCGAAGCGGGAAAAATGCATGGTTTTCTCTGCGCCTCTGCGTCTCTGCGCGATGCATGGTTTTGCCTTTGTGTGCTCATGGCGAGGCCCCTTTTAGGGGCGGCCCAAAGCCTGGCCCTCTGGACCAGGATTCTTTACAGTTTCTGCATGATTTGGTCAAGACACTCGACGAGTGCGTCTATTTCCGCCGGTGTGACGATCAACGGTGGTGCAAATCGCAGGATGTTGTCCTGGATACAGTTGATCAAAAATCCGCGTTCCAGGCAGGCGGTAACGATCTCACTGCCGGGCCGGTCCAGTTTAACACCACATAGCAGTCCAATACCGCGGACGTCCTCGATGCAGACATGGCGCTCCTGGAGCCAGGCAAGTCGTTTTTTGAAGTAATCACCGCTGGTGGCGCATTGCGCGATGACACCCTCTTCGGTCAATATACGCACTGTTTCCAGGGCTACCGCTGAAATTACCGGTGTGCCGCCGAAAGTGGAAGCATGGGCGCCTGGACCGAATGCCGGGGCAACCTTCGCGGAGGCCAGCATGGCGCCCATGGGAAAGCCGTTGGCCAGGGCTTTGGCCAGGGTCATGACGTCCGGTGCCACCTTGAAATGTTCATGGGCAAACAATTTGCCGGTCCGGCCCATACCTGTTTGGACTTCGTCAAAAATCAGCAGCAGGTCATGTTGATCGCAAAAATCACGCACTGCCTGCAAGTAACCTGCATCAGGCAAGACCACGCCGCCCTCGCCTTGCACCGGTTCCAGCATGACACCGCAGGTTTCCGCTGTCAGGGCGTTTTCCAGGGCTGCCAGGTCATTGAACGGCACAAAATCGAACCCACTCAGGACCGGGTCGAAACCCTTTTTGATCTTATCCTGGCCCGTGGCGGACAAGGTTGCCATGGTGCGGCCGTGAAAGGACTGTCGCATGGAGATGATGCGAAATTTCTCAGGCTGTTTTCGATCGTAAAAATACTTCCGGGTAATTTTGATGGCGGCTTCGTTGGCCTCGGCCCCACTGTTGCAAAAGAACGCCCGCTCGGCAAAAGAGCGCTCGACCAGGGCGCGGGCCAGCTCCGCTTGCGGGCGGGTATAGTAAAGATTGGAAACATGGCAGAGGGTGCCGGCCTGGTCGCTGACCGCGCGGGCAATTCGCGGATGGGCGTGACCGAGATTACAAACCGCGATACCAGCGATAAAATCGGTATACGGTCGGTCGTCCTCGTCCCAGACAGTACAGCCGCTGCCTTTGGTGAGGACCAGCGGGAACCGGGCATAGGTTCCGGCGATATAGGTATCTGCCAGTTTTTTCGTCTCAATAGTCATGTCACAATTTCCGTTCCGACACCTTTATCCGTAAAGAGTTCCAGGAGCAGTGCATGCCGGTGGGTGCCGTTGATGATCGGCACTTTCTCCACGCCGGCTTCCAACGCTTTCAATCCGTATTCAATTTTGGGAATCATCCCACCGGTGATTTCCTGAGAATCGATCATACGTCGGATGTCGGCGGCATTCACGGATGAAATGAGTTTACCGTTGCCGTCGAGCACCCCGTCCACATCGGTCATGAGTATCAGCCGGCCGGCGGAAAGGGCCATGGCAATCCGACTGGCGACCAGGTCAGCATTGATATTGAAAGTTTCGCCGTTGGGGCCCGTGCCTACCGGGGCAATCACCGGAATGAATCCCTGCCGGATCAGGGTATCGATGATTTCGGGATTGACCGCCGTAACATCGCCCACCAGTCCGGGATCGATGATCTCGGGAGGATCCGTCTCATTTTCCTGGTGGATGATCTGCAGTTTCTCGGCCTGGATCAGGCCGCCATCCTTGCCGGACAGACCGGCGGCTTTGCCTCCCTGGGCATTGATCTGGGCCACGATGGCCTTATTGACCTTGCCGCCGAGCACCATTTCCACCACATCCATAGTCTGGGCATCCGTCATGCGCATGCCGCGTACAAAGCGCGACTCGATCCCCATCCGGTCCAGGACGGAATTGATCTGCGGACCGCCGCCGTGGACGATGACCGGATTCAAACCGATGAACTTCATCAGGACGATGTCACGAGCAAAATCAGCTTTTAACTGCTCGTCCACCATGGCGTGCCCGCCATACTTGATCACCATGCGCATGCCGGAGAAGCGGCGGATATACGGCAGGGCTTCGATTAGAATTTCAGCGACGTTGGTTTCCGCGGGTTTACCAGTCATGTTTGTGTCCAAGGTTCAGAGGTTCGGGGTTCAAAGGTTCAGAGGTTCAAGGGTTAAGGGCTTAAGGGTTCAAAGGTTCAAGGGTCCCGAGGTTCAAGGGTTCATAGTTTTTATGGTTTTTAACCTCTGAACGGGGAACCTTGAACGTGGAACCGGTTGTTATGTTTTTTAACCTTGAACCGGGAACCTTGAACGGGGAACCTTGTTTAGAGTATATACCGACTCAAATCCTCATTTTCCATGATATCTTTGAGTTTGCCGTTTACATACGCCTCGTCGATTTTTACCTCTTCTGCGTCCATGTCCGGGGCATCGAAAAGGATATCCTCTAGCAGTTTCTCCATGAGGGTATGCAATCGGCGGGCACCGATGTTCTCCGTGCTGTTGTTGACTTCTTCCGCAATGCGGGAAATTTCCCGGACGGTGCCGTCGGTAAAAACAACCTCGAGGCCCTCCGTCCGCAGCAGTGCCAGATACTGGAGCAGCAGTGCGTTTTTAGGTTCGGTCAGGATTCGGTAAAACTCCGCTTGCCCCAGGGAACTCAACTCGACCCGGATAGGGAAACGTCCCTGCAGTTCCGGAATCAGGTCCGCCGGTTTGATCGTATGAAACGCTCCCGCGGCGATGAAAAGGATGTGATCGGTTCGCACCGGTCCGTATTTGGTGGTGACCGTACTGCCTTCCACCAGGGGCAGCAGGTCTCTTTGCACCCCTTCCCGGCTGACATCCGGTCCGGTGCCGCCGTGTTTGCCGGCTATCTTGTCTATTTCATCCAAGAAGATGATACCGTCCTGTTCAACCTTTTCAATGGCCTGTTTTACCACCCGGTCCATGTCCACCAGGCCCTGGGCCTCCTCCTGGGCCAGCAGGTCCATGGCTTCCGGGACCTTTATTTTGCGCCGCTTGGTTGACTTTGGCAGCAGGCCACCAAGCATATCCTTGAAATTAATACCCATTTCTTCCATTCCCATGTTTGAAAACACCTCAACCATGGGAACGGATTTGTCCGCCACCTCCAAATCCACCGTACGCTTATCCAGCTTGCCGGAACGGAGGAGTTTGCGCAGCTTCTCACGGGTTGTGGATGCATCCGGGGCGGCGGCCGGGGCCGGATCAAACGGCCGGTCGATGGCCGGATTACCGGCCGCAGCCGGGATCGGATCGCTCGGTGGCAACAGGAGATCCAACATTCTTTCTTCGGCATTCTCGCGGGCCTTTGCCTGGACGGATTCCTGTTCCCGCACTTTCAGGTTGTTCACCGTGAGTTCGATCAGATCCCTGACCATCGACTCCACATCGCGGCCCACGTAGCCCACCTCTGTAAACTTGGAGGCCTCCACTTTTATCAGGGGAGAGTCGGTCAGATTTGACAGGCGCCGGGCGATCTCGGTTTTGCCGACCCCGGTGGGGCCGATAAGAATGATATTTTTAGGCGCGATCTCGTCGCGCAGGTCATCCGGCACCTGCTGACGCCGCCAGCGATTGCGCAAGGCAATGGCAACCGAGCGTTTGGCGTTGTGTTGCCCGACGATATATTTATCCAATTCTTCTACAATTTCGGATGGTTTTAGGTTGCTCATATCAGCATGCAAATATAAATCTTTTTAGGTTCAAAGGTTCCCGGTTCAAAGGTTCAAAGGTTTAGAAGTTCCTCAACCCAAAACCTGGAACCTTGAACGGGGAACCGCAATAGCATATTCATAGAAGCTATCTCAAAAACGGATTTTGGTTCAAGGTCAAGGCGGGCGCAATATTCAAACCGGAGGAATACTCCAGTATTTCGAGGATTTGAATGTTGCGCCCAACGTAGAGATTGGGCCAAAAGACTTGTTGAGACAGCTTCTACATTTCTTCCACGGTTATGCTGTCATTGGTATACACACAAATCGATCCAGCAATACCCATTGCTTCGGTGACGATTTCCCGTGCCTTCAAATCTGTGTGCCGGGACAGTGCCAGGGCCGCCGACTGGGCGGCCACGCCGCCCGATCCGATGGCGATGATGTCCTGATCCGGCTCGATAACATCACCATTGCCCGAAATGAGAAAGATACTGGTATCGTCCGCAGCGATCATGATGGCCTCCAGGCGCCGCAGATACTTGTCGGTGCGCCATTCCCGGGCCAGTTCAACCGCACTGCGCATGAGGTTGCCGTTGTAGCGTTCCAGTTTCTTTTCCAGTTTTTCGGACAGGGTCAGGGCATCCGCGGTTGCACCGGCAAACCCGGTGATAATACTGTCATTGTAAGTACGGCGGACTTTACGGGCGTGGTGCTTGATGACCGTGTTGTTCAAGGTTACCTGGCCATCACCCGCGACTGCCAGTTGACCGTTCAACCGGACGGCCAATATTGTCGTTCCGTGAAACTGCATACGCATTCCTCTATATCATGAAATTCAACTTTTACATGTTGCAGCCATCCGCACTCATACTCCTAATTCGACAAACATGAAACCCTAAAACAACGCTGTTGATCACTTTTCCAGACCTGTCCGTTATTTTCGCGGATGGGCTTTATCGTAGGTTTCCAGGAGCCGATCGATGCTTACATGGGTGTATTTCTGGGTGGTTGCCAGGCTCTGGTGGCCCAGCAACTCCTGGATGGCCCTTAGATCCGCCCCCGCATCCAGCATATGGGTGGCAAAGGTGTGCCGCAATCCATGGGGCGATATGGGCGTAGCCAGGCCGCATTCCCGGGCTATTTTTTCCAGTATACGAGCCACCGAACGCGTGGTCAGTCGTCCGCCGTTTTTGTTTAAAAAAAGCGCCCCGCCCTCTTTTGCCGCCGCGGGTTGCGCGTGTTTCAATTTCCGCCGGTAGGCGTGTATGGCATCTAGGGCTTTGCGGCCGATGGGAACCAGACGTTCGCGATTGCCTTTGCCGGTAACCCGGATAATGGCTGCGGACCGGTCGATATCGGTTACATCGAGATTGGTCAATTCGGACACCCTGATGCCGCAGGAATAAAGGGTCTCGAACATGGCCCTGTTACGGGCCTTCAGCAGTGTTTCGGTTTCAATGGAGTCCAGCAGCCGGAAAATGTCATCCACCGGCAGGTAGGCGGGGATCTTTTTCTCCTGTTTTGGCGTGGTCACCGTCGCAGCCGGGTTTACATCCACAATACCCTGCTTTATTAGGAACTTGAAGAACGTGCGCAGGGCAGACAATTTCCTGGCGATCGTCACTTTTTTATTGCGTTTGTGTAGAATGCCGAGCCAATACCGTATTTGAATTCCGGTGACGGTATTCGGTGCCGGCAGGCCGGTCGCTGAATTGTCCCTCGCGCCGGCCGGCCAGTTCTCTTGCAGAATCGTAAAAAACTCTAAAACATCCCGTTGATAAGAACGGCAGGTACTATCGGAATAACCCTTTTCCGCCGTCAGCGCGTCAACAAACAGATCAATCAGGTTTTCAGTTGTCTGCTGCTGCATGCGTTCACTCCGCGCCAGGTATCATTTCTTTCAGGCGGCATTCCTGGTCTTCTTCTTGAGTCTTGAAACTTTGCGTCTGTAAATGGCCGCCATCTTTTTATCGTCGGCGCTAATAGCCTGGGCCTGCTTTTTTCGCAACGCTTTGATTGCCTTTTTCAAAGTTTTTACGGACCGATCCGTTTTCTTGGATTTCGTCTTGGATTTCGTCTTGGATTTTGTCTTGGGTACGTCTTCAGGGGTATCCGTGATGCCCTGGGCTTCCTTGATCGCATCCAGCAAGTCGGCTTTGATCATCCCATGGGCCCCGGTGATTTCGGGTATTTCCTTGGCCACTTCACGTAATTCTTTGACGGTCATTTTATCCAGAGGTTTGTCACTGCTGTCTTTACTCATACGCCTGTTCCTCCTTCAAGTTTTTGTAAAGAATCCTAGCCCTGGGGGCCAGGCTTTGGATTGCCCCCTGGAAGGAGCGCGCACCCGAGAATACCTTCGTAGCATGGCCGGATTCAGGGGATTAGGTTAAAGACTGAAGGCCGTAGAAAAACCTTTAAACCAATCTGACCGAATTGATTGCACTAAAGACAAACGTTGTGAAGAATCATAAAAATATTTGTTTTTATAAATTTTTTATTGATTTCACCTTCAGTCTTCAGTCTTCAGCCTAAACACCTGGTACCTCTTACCCCAGCATAGCCAATTGACTCTGAACTGGACCTTAGGGCCAGGTTTTTACTTATTAAAAAATGAAAAAACGGGGCCGCCGGCCGCCGTCAAGCCATTGCAACGTATTGGCCCATCGTAACCTGTTCTCCGGCCAGGATGTACTAAAATACTCTGTTTTCAGGGGGTTGTCAACAGTTGATCGGGCAGCGGCAGATCAATAATCGATACCCATGCGGCGCATGAGCAGTTTCATGTCTTCCCATACATCCCGCTTGCGCTCGGGGTTTCTCAAAAGAAAGGCCGGGTGATAGGTCGGCAGCAGAGGTATTCCCAGATAGTCGTGCAGTCGTCCGCGCAGGCGGGATATCGGGGTGTCCGTGTCCAGAAGCGTACGGGCCGCAAAACTGCCCAGGGCACAGATGTACTCGGGTTGGATGGATTTCAGTTGGCGTTTCAGAAAAGGCACGCACGCGGCTATCTCATCCGGCTGGGGATTGCGGTTGCCGGGCGGTCGACATTTGATGATGTTGCAGATGTAGACATCCTCACGCGTCATTTTTATGGCCTGGATGATCTTGGTCAACAACTGGCCGGCCGCGCCTACAAAGGCCAGACCCTGCCGGTCTTCTTCGGCGCCGGGCCCCTCCCCCACGAAAACGAGCCGGGCTTGCGCCGCGCCCTGGCCAAAAACGATGGTTGTACGGCTGTTGCAAAGTTTGCAGCGGCGGCAATCTCCCAGGTCGGCCCGGATATCCGGCAGCGTTTCCCGGGCATTTATTTCCTGGTCGGGCACAGTGCCGGCCGGGCTTGTTACATCCGGCCGGCCCCAGCGATCAATGGTTTCCAGGGCTGCCGGCGTGCTGTCAAATCCGGTACAGCCGGCCTGCGCTATTTGCTTGAGCGAACGTATCGTTTCATCTACCAGATCGGCGGGGTGCGTCAGGTGGCTCGAATTGTCATCTGGGGAGTGTGGGCTCATGTGTTAACGGGCAGACAGCTGCCGGATATGGTCAAGGATGACGTGGGCCAGTTGCGCCTTCTCCATGAGGGGCATGGTCTCATGGGTGCCGTCTTTGAAAAATAATGTCACCTGGTTGGTATCGGCCTGAAACCCGGCCTCAGGCTGCGTGACCAGGTTCCCGACGATCATGTCCAGATTTTTCTCTTTCAGTTTACCCGTGGCATAAGAATCCAGGTGTTCCGTCTCGGCGGCAAAACCGATCAACAACTGCTGCTTTTTGGCGCGGCCGGCCTCTTTCAGGATGTCCGGGTTGCGGGTCAGGCAGATCGTATCAGCCGCCTCGTCCTTTTTCACCTTCTGGTCACTACAGGCGTCCGGTCTGAAATCTGAGACGGCGGCGCTCTTGATCAGGATATCAACGTCTGTGAAGCGATCCATCACCGCGGCATACATCTCCTGGGCGGTCTTGACGCGCACCAACTCGACTCCGGGCGGATCCGGCAGCGTGGTGGGCCCGGATACCAGGGTGACGTTCGCACCCCGGTCAGCGGCGGCCGCGGCAAGGGCAAATCCCATCTTGCCGCTGCTGGGGTTGCCGATGTAGCGGACTGGATCGAGCGGTTCGTGGGTCGGACCGGCCGTCACCAGCACCTTCTGCGAGGCCAGATCCTTCGGCGTGAGACCGGCAGCGACAGACGTCAGGATTTCAATCGGTTCCGGCAGGCGGCCGGGGCCCACGGTGCCGCAAGCCAGCGAACCGGAACCGGGCTCCAGAATCACATATCCGTCCTGCTCCAGTCGGTCGAGATTTCTCTGGACGGCCCGGTTTTCGTACATGTGGGTATTCATGGAGGGGCAGATGAATTTGGGAGCCGTTACCGCCAGCATGAAGGTACTCAGGGCGTCATCGGCGATGCCGTTGGCCAGCTTTCCGATCATGTTGGCCGTGGCCGGTGCGATGACGACCGCATCCGCGGTTTCCGCCCACTCGATATGCTTGATGGCCGCGCCTTCGTCCGCAGTTTCCGCCTCGAATAGATCGCTGCACACGGCGGTACCGGATAAGGCGGCAAAGGTAGCCTCGCCGACAAAATAGAGTGCGCTTTTTGTCAGCATTACACGCACTTTAGAGCCTTTCTTAATGAAAAGCCTTAACAGCTCCGCACTCTTGTAGGCAGCAATACCGCCGCAGACCCCGAGTACGATATTCTTATGAGCGAGAATATCCTGCATCTATTTCATTAAACCTGCATCCGTTTCACTCATGGTGGGGGCAACCCAGATCTCAACCTTGGTGGTAAAATCGCCGTCGGTGATGTTGATGACGCACCAGCGGTTCTCCTTCTGAAACATCAAGATCGTGCGCGGTGATTTGAATGAACTCACCTTTTTCCAGGCGTCCTTGGCCATGTTGTTTTCGAAAAAAGCAATCAGGGAGCTGCTTTCCACCCGACCGGACAGACTCAGCACGCCGGCCGACAGCCCGGGCGTCTGAAAGACGAAAGAGGCATCTTTGTCAATCTTCAATTCGCTGGGCACGAGCACATCGCCGAAATCATAATACAGGGGTACCGGGCCTTCATCTTTTTTGGCACTGGCCGATGAAGACGGCTCACTGGCTTTGGTCTGCATGCCGGTGCAGCCGGAAACAACCAGAATAAAAGCGAGCCCCATGGCCGCAAGCGTCATCAGCGTAAGGTTTCTGCGGTTCTGTTTCATCGGTATACCTCCTGGATCGGTTTATGCCCTGATTGTTTGGTTTGGGGTTGATTTTAATAGCGGTTGTTCGCTTTGCCGGTTACAGATTATTACACCCTCTTCCCGCAGGTTGTCAATCGTTATAAGCATCTGCACGGATTATGATTTTTCCGGAACAGCCGCTTTGTAAAAAGTTGCCGATCCATCAATTTGAAAAGCCTGTGCCGCTGCTTTTATCAACAAACATGATCCTTTTTGGACCGTCATTTCATTGGGGTCGTTGGCACGGGTTAACGTTGCCCGACCGTCGGTGCACAGCCATACCTGGACCGCGTCGCGTTGTTCGTTGGCATGGGGCTGCTTCGGTGTTGTGGTGATGACGGAAAGTTCAAATTCACCCGCTTTGGTCCGAAAAACCCGCTCGGTGGCGTTGATTTTTTCCGGTACTAAAACATCAAGTGTGGTGGTTTCAAAATTCAACACCCGCATCAGTTCCGGGATATCCACATGTTTGGGGGTCAGGCCGCCGCGCAGCACATTGTCCGAGTTGGCCATCAATTCGATGCCCACACCTTCCAGGTAGGCATGCAGCTGCCCGGCCGGCAGGTACATGGCCTGGCCCGGAGCCAGGCAGACGAGGTTGAGGATAGCAGGAGATAATACACCGATATCATAAGGATATTCATTCTGGAGAGCCCTGACCCAGCGTCCGACGCCATCCGTGTTCGACCGGGAATCCAGGTTTGCGAGGGCTTCGTCAATAATCTTCCGGCAGGCAGCCGCATCCAGCGACAGCAGGGTGTTTAAAAACGCACGCAGATCCGGTGCCGCATTTACGGGGAGGGTCCGCTCAATCAGTTCGGTGAGCGTCCGGGGGCAAAGTGCGGCCAGTTGAGAGGCCATGTCCCCGCCGCTCCGGAAACCGTTCAGGGCCCAAAAATCGGTCAGGGCACAGATGCACTCCGGCTTGTGGTTGGCATCCCGGTAATTCCGATCGGGCGCCTTGATATCGATGCCGGCCTCGTTTTCCCGGGCAAAACCTTCCCGGGCCTGCTGGAGATTGGGGTGGGCCTGGATGGACAGCGGCCTGGCCGCGGCCAGCACTTTGAAAAGAAACGGCAGCCGGTTCTCGAAACGCTGGGCGGCGGCCGCACCCAGCACGCCCGCGGGATCGGTTGCGATAAACCGGTCCAGGGTGACTGGGCCGTCCGGCAGGTGTACCTGGGAAGGCGCTTTGGAATGCGCCCCCATCCAGAGTTCCGCCTGGGGGATACTGGCCGGTGACGGCTGGCCGAGCAGATCGGCTATGGCCGTGGTCGATCCCCAGGCGTATTCTTGTACCGGATTTTCAAGCACATAGATTCCGTCCATGAACTGTTTCCTTTGAACCGGCGATTCAGGGCATGTGATTTTATTTTTAAATAATTCCGGCTTATTAATCAACCAGCATTTTTTTTCTGTTTGAAAGTCTTTACTAATTTAAAAGCGGCTGTTATACAGGGCCTAACACAAAATTAGCACAATGCTAACAATTCCCATAACCACTTGTTATTTTTGTAAATATTACAGAACTAACGCAGAACCTATCCACTATTACAAACGAATATAAACACTTACAAATTTACCAGATTGCCAATTCTTCAGGAGACATGAAGTGAGCATTTCAGGGGTACTTATACAAACTCTCGGGGGCCTGGGTCTTTTTATCCTGGGCATGAAGATGATGACTGACGGCCTGCAGATGACGGCCGGTGATCGGATCAGAAGAATCCTCGGCGCTGTTTCGTCCAATCGCTTTGTGGGCTGCGGTACCGGGGCTGTTGCCACCGCTATGGTCCAGTCTTCCTCGGCTACCACGGTTATGCTGATCAGCTTTGTAGGCGCCGGCATGATGACCCTCCAGCAGGCCGTCGGTGTTATCCTGGGCGCCAACGTGGGAACGACCGTAACCGCCCAGATGATTGCCTTCAAACTGACCAAGGCCGCCCTGCCGGCCATTGCCATCGGCGTTCCCCTGAAATTCTTTTCCAAAAGACCCAGCCGCCGCTACCTGGGAGATGTCATTCTGGGTTTCGGACTGCTTTTTTACGGCATGACCGTCATGAAGCACGGCTTGAGCCCCATCAAAGGCGACCCGGCCTTTATCGAGTTTTTTACCCGCTTCGATCCTTCAACGGTGGGCGGACTGCTGCTTTGCGTGGCCACGGGGGCCATCCTGACCATCATGGTGCAATCCTCCTCTGCTACGGTCGGGCTCACCATGACGCTGGCCATGCAGGGCCTGCTCTCTTTTCCAGCCGCCATGGCCCTGGTGCTGGGGGAGAATATCGGCACGACCATCACGGCTGAACTGGCCACCATCGGTGCCACCAACATCAATGCCCACCGGGCGGCCCGGGCGCATACCATGTTTAATGTGCTGGGCGTCTGCCTGATGCTGCTCATCTTTCCCCATTTCGTCAAAATGATCGAGTTTATTACCATGACCATGGGATCCGGTCCGGTGGACCTGGTCGAAAATGGTGAGGTGGTCAATATTTCGCGCTTTATAGCCAACGGGCATACGACCTTCAATGTCGTGAATGCCCTGTTTTTTCTATGTGTTCTGCCCTGGCTGATCAAAGTGGCCATCTGGCTGTCACCCAAGGAGGAAGAAGAAGATCAGGATCTGTTCCGGATGCCGGCCTTTGACGACCGGTTTATCGACAACCCCATCGCCGCCATCACCCAGGTGAAAAGCGAAATTGTCCGCATGGCGGATATCGCCCTGATAACGTTGAAGAACACCCTGAAAGCCATGCAGAGTCGGGATGCCAAAAAACTAAGCAAATGGAGACGTTACGAGGACCACCTCGATGCCATGCAAAAGGAGATCGTGGGACACCTGACCCGCATTTACCAGAGCGACGTCAGCGAAACCGAAGCCAAAGAGCTCTCCAGCATGATCCGCATGACCAATAATATCGAGCGGGTCGGGGACGCCGTAGAGAACTTGGCGGAAATGACGGAAGACATCCTGGACAAAGACATCCAATTTTCCAAGGATGCCCTCAAGGACATCCACGTTATCTCCAACCAGGCGGTGGCGTTTCTCATGCTGGTGCTGGAAGGCATGCAGGATATCAAACCCAATTTCATGTCTGATGCCCAGACCATTGAAGACAACATCGATTTTATGCGTGATGAAATGCGTACCCATCACATCTACCGCTTAAAAGAAGGGATCTGCAGCAACGAACCCGGCTTGATATTCAGTGATATTCTTTCGAATTTCGAAAAGATAGGCGATTACTGTTATAATATTGCGCAGGGTGTGGCCGGCATCAAATAGGCCCCTTCATACGGGCATCTTTTGGCCCTGGGCGGCGTTCTCACGTTTTCAATATCCTCAACATAGGAACCCTATGCCTCCGGTATTAAAAACGTTCGGGCCTTGCCCAAGACCAAAATCTACCCGCATGAAGGGGCCTATCCACTAATGGTTGCCAAGTTTTAATAAAATACTGACAGCAATCTCTCCCCCCCACTATATAACCAACAGATCATTATTTTCTAAACAACCTGATCAAAATCCTTCTCCTATTTAACATTGCATTTGGCGGGATTCCCCGCTAATCTCTTTTGGTATGAAAATCGCTTACATGCATTTTCATCTGAAGACCGGCGGGGTCACCACGGTGATCCGTCAGCAGGTGGAAGCCATGCAGGGAGCCGCCGAAACACTGGTTCTGTCCGGCGCCTTACCGGCAAATGATTTTCCCTGCCCGGTCACCACCGTTCCCGGTATCGGGTATGATACGGACAACGATCATCGTAACACCCCGGCCGAGGCCGCCGCTGGCGTTATGCAGGCCATCAACAGCCACTGGCCGGAGGGCTGTGATGTGCTGCACGTGCATAACCCTACCCTGGCCAAGAACAAGAACTATTTAAAAATACTTGAAATTTTAAAAAATAAGGGCGTCCGACTCTTTCTACAAATTCACGATTTCGCGGAAGATGGGCGTCCTGAGGTATATTTTCACGAAGACTATCTGACCGACTGCCACTATGGGGTCATCAATTCACGGGACTACGCCATCCTGCTCGATTCCGGTCTCACAAGAGCGGGTCTGCATCTGGTCAGCAATATGGTAACGCCCCTGCCCGTTTCTCCCGGTCCGCAAAAATCCGGTGGCCACGTCCTCTATCCCATCCGGGCCATCCGCCGCAAGAACATAGGTGAAGCCATCCTGCTGTCCATTTTTTTCCCGGGCAACGAGCCCCTGTTCATAAGCCAGCCGCCCAACAGCCCGGTTGATTTTCCACCCTACGAGGGTTGGAAACGGTTCGTCGCTAGCCAGGACCTGAACGTAGAATTTGAAGTGGGCCGGCGACATGATTTTGTGACCCTGGTGGGAGAGGCCGAATCATTGCTGACGACCTCCATATCCGAAGGGTTCGGCTTCTCCTTCATGGAGCCCTGGACAGCCGGCAAACGGCTCTGGGGCCGTGATTTGCCCGGCATAACGGGTGACTTTAAAACATCGGGATTGTATCTGGACCATCTGTACACGCGGCTGCGGGTCCCCCTGGAATGGACGGCGGCGGAGGACTTTCAGGCAAGCTGGCAAACCACCGTCCGGAGCAGTATGCAGGCTTTTCAGGTCAGAAAGTCGGACCACGCTATTCACGCCGGGTTCGAACGCTTGACCGCCGATGGCACCGTCGACTTTGGTATTTTGAATGAAAGACACCAGCAGGCGGTGATTGCCGCGGTGATCGAATCGACCGCAAATAGGCGTGTGCTGGCGGGATTGAACCCTTTTCTAGCGGATTGCGGTCAGGCGGCTCTTACAAACGAACAGACGGAGCATAACCGCAAACTGGTCCGGAAACACTATTCCCAGGCGACCTATCGAAGCACACTGGAAGAACTCTACGCCCGGGTCAGCACCACTGATCCAGTGCAGGCCATCAACAAGGTCCTGCTGTTGGATAATTTCTTTAACTTCAATAATTTCAGTTTATTAAAGTGGGGATTGCATGATTCCTGACCACCTGACGGTCTGGTTCCAGCCCCTGGAACCGATTGCCACGGAGTTGTCACCGCAGTTGCCGCCGCGTTTGGATATAGACGCGATCCTGTTTGACGTGTACGGCACCCTTTTTATCAGCGGCTCCGGCGACATCAGCCTGGCCCGTTCGTCCGTCAGCCCCGATGAAAAACTAGCCGCTTTGCTGAATAAATATGGGATTGCCATTTCCGGGGACGCGCTGCGTGCGGAATTGTTTGCGGCCATCGAGAAGGCCCATGCGCACAGCCGGGATAAAGGTATCGCCTACCCGGAAGTGCAAATCGATAGTATCTGGCAGGTCATTACGGGTATTCAGGACTTTGAGACCGTAAGGAATTTTGCGATCGAGTATGAGTTGCTGGTGAATCCGGTCGGTCCCATGCCCCACGTTTTGGAGCTGCTGTCCGCTTGCCGCCAGGCGCATCTTGCCATGGGCATCATCTCCAATGCCCAGTTTTTCACGCCCCTGCTCTTTGACTGGTTTATGGATAACCTGCCGGAAAAAATAGGATTCTCAGAAGATATACTCATTTATTCGTGGCGCTGGGGCTGCGCCAAGCCTTCCGAAATTCTGTTTGCAGCCGCCGCCCGGCGTCTGGCCGACCGGGGTATCGACCGGCAACGCGTCCTCTACATTGGCAATGACATGCGCAACGACATCCTGCCGGCCCGGGAGATTGGATTTCGGACCGCGCTTTTTGCCGGTGATCAGCGCTCGCTGCGTTTGCGCCGGGATGATCCGCGTTGCGCTGCTCTTGAACCCGACCTGGTCGTTACCGACCTGATTCAGCTTGCCGAGTTGATCGATATTCGCTAAAGCAAATTGCAGCCTACAAACGCTGTGTCACAATTTTCAATTTGGCGTCAGGTCAAGGAAAGTCAAAATTTCAACCACAGGAATACAAAGCACAGACCTCCCTCTTTTTAGATGTCAAACAATAATCAATAGAAGCTTTCTAAAAAATTGGATTTTGGTCCAAGGTCAAGGCGGGCGCTACATTCAAACCGTAGGAATACTGCAGTATTTCGAGGATTTGAATTTAGCGACCAACGCTGAGATTGGGCCAAAAGACCTTTTTGAGACAGCTTCTAATTCGTTACCAGGATACCGGCACCCTCACCGTCTGCCCGGCTTTGTTTCTGAATACCAGGTAGCGGTGTTTGCGGCCATATAGGTACAAATCCCGTGTGATCTCCACGTCCTTTTTGCAGTAGTCCACTATTTCCCGGATCTTGCCTTGTCGCCACCAACGCAAAGCCTGCAAACCATCGGCACTTTTTGGGGTTCCGAGTGTTTCTTTGGCGAGGTGATCGAGGGACAGGCGGAAACCAAGGCGGGTCTGGACGGCCTCCAACAGATCAAGGGTCGGCAAGGTTCCAAAGTCGATATCCGTGTATCCGCTGAGCACGCGGTAATCGAAGCGTTTGACATTGAACCCGATCACCAGATCGAGGGTCTGCAGGTGGGTGATCAGGGCATCAACCTTATCTTCAAGATATTCATGAAAAACGCCGTCTTTTGAATCGTATAGGACGACACAGCTAACCCGCATCAAGTCGGCGCGGTGCCAGCCGCCCACTTCCTGGGCCGACAGTTGGGTTTCTATATCAAACACACCGAAACGGATGTCGGGCTGTTCAGTGCTTTCCGGTGGCACGATCTCAACGGCCGGTTCCGGCGATAATCTTCGTTCTATTTTTTTAGCAGCCGTTGCGTAACGCCTGCGGCGCTTCCGGCGCCTGAGCAAGCGGAGCCGTTTTTTACCGCCGGATCGGCCGATGGAGGGATGGGCTGGCCGGAACGGCCCCGGGTGACCATGCGTCTGTGCAGCGACACTCCCGGCCGGCGATTTTAATGTGCCGCCTGGTTCAATTTTGCGGGCGAATTTCGCAGCTGAGAGACGGCTGATACGCCGCAGAATAAAATTGGCGGCGGTTTTATCGATAGGCCGATTGCCTGAACCGCATTTGGGCGAATGCACGCAGGCCGGGCACCCGGTATCGCAGGGACAGCTGGCCACTGCCACGTGGGTGCGGGCGAACAACTGGTCAATTTGCCGGTAGGCCTGTTGGCTTAACCCGGCCCCACCGGCAATACCGTCATAAATAAAGATGGCAGCCCGCCCGACCTGAGGATGGTAAGGGGTCGATATCCCACCTAAATCATTACGATCCGCCATTACCAGCAAGGGTAGAATCCCGATAGCCGCGTGTTCGACGGCATGGATGCCGCCCATAAAGTGGAGGTGCGCCTTCTCCACATCATCCTGAATCTCCAAGGGCACGTCGAACCAGACACCCTGTGTTTCGAACACGTGGGGCGGCAGGTCCAGCGGAAGGATATTCATTTTCCGACGGCCCCGAATCTGCCATTTTTCATATCCGGTCACCTGTTCCGTAATGCGCAGGATGCCATAGGAAACCTGAAGGCGGCCCACCGGACCTGCATCAATAATATCTATAATTTCGGTCTCTTTTGTAGTTCGTACCTTGGTGTAGTAATCCACACGCGCCGGTGCGACCCGGACCACCCGCTCCTCCAGATCGAGATCGTTTACCAGCAGGGTCTCTCCGCGGTGCAGGTAGATAGCCCCGGGATGGGTTTCCCGGAAGACCCGCAGACCGTCTATTTCGCCCCGATGGTGACCGGTATGCCGATCCACGATGGTATAGCGCGATCCGCCACCGCGCAGGTCGACCTCACGATGGGGCATTTTGCGCGTGGCGTAAATGCGATCGCCATCTGCGCTTTTCAAAAGACGGGCTTCATCCAACAATTGGACCACCCCTTTTCGAATGGCCCGGTTTTCGAGATAGGGTTCGGTTGTCTCCAGCGGGAATTCCGCAGCCGCGCAGGTGAGGTGCCGGACGAGGATATCCGGGTTGTCCGGGTTGACCACGGCCGCCTCCGGCCCTTTGTTCAGGAATACTTTAGGATTGCGCATGAAATACTGGTCCAGGGCATCTTCACCGGCCACCACCACCAGGGCCGACGGCTGTCCGCCGCGCCCCACCCGGCCGCCGCGCTGCCAGGTAGCCACAATAGAACCGGGATATCCCACTAGAATGCAGAGATCCAGGTCCCCAATATCAATGCCGAGTTCGAGAGCCGACGTGGTGATCACGGCTAAAAGTTCACCACTGGCCAGTTTATGTTCGATTTCCCGGCGTTCTTCCGGCAGCAACCCAGCCCGGTAGGCACTGATCTTCTCCCGGAACTCCCCGCTGCGTTCACCCACCCACATGGCCAGCAGTTCGGTCAATTTCCGCGACTGGGTATATACGATGGTGCGCAGACCTCTTTGCAGCGCCGCTTTGAGCAATTGGATGGTGGCCTGCACCGGTCCATCATGGGGGTTGAGCATGACCACGTGGCGACTACCCCGGGGCGCGCCGCTGCGGGTGACGGCCTCGGCGTCCAAACCCGTCAACTGGTGCACCAGTTCAACCGGGTTCGCCACGGTCGCCGAGCAGCAGATATAGACCGGACGGGAGCCATAAAAAACGCAGATGCGCTGCAAGCGGCGGAAGACCTGGGCCAGGTGTGAGCCGAGCAACCCCCGATAGGTGTGCACTTCGTCAATGACGACGAAATCCAGATTTTCAAACAACAGCCGCCATTGCTGATGGTATGGCAGCAGGGCCAGGTGGATCATCTCCGGGTTGGTGAGTAAGATATGGGGCGGGCTGTTGCGGATTTTTTTTCTAAACCAGGCCGTCGTATCCCCGTCATAAATGCCGGAAGCCAGTTGACCCTGCGTCAAATGGCCGGCGACGGTTTCAAATGCCCTGTGCTGGTCCTGGGCCAGTGCTTTCAGGGGGGATATGTAGAGGGTCCGGCTATGCGGGTTTGTGAGAATCCTTTCCACGATTGGAAGCGTATAGACCAGGCTCTTGCCGCTGGCCGTCGGCGTCGCCATGACCACGTGCCGCCCCATGCGGATCAAGTCGATGGCCCGGGCCTGATGTGCGAAAAGTTCCGGTATGGCCATGGCCGCCAGCAACCCCTCGATAGGCTTCGGCCAGCTCAAATCAGGCTTGCCCGCTACTGCGGCCCGGGCGTCCTTTTCGTCGTGGCAGACGACCTGGTCGCCAAATTGCCGCGACTTTTTGAGGGCTTCAACATACTCGGCTACCTTCAGGGTGCGCTGCGGCTTTTTTTTCGTGGTTTTCATCCGTAATTTACTTGATTTAATGATTTTATGACATATTATAGGGCTGTCTTTACCATTCTCCGCCAACATGCTAATACAACGAAATACCCTGCATTACAATTGCGGGAACGAAAACATAGTGTTTCAGCCCTAGAGAACTAGATCGTTTTTCAGGAAAACTCCATGATGATCGACCAGATCGTGATCCTTCTCATCCTGCTGATGCTTTCCGGCTTTTTTTCATCAGCAGAAACCGCCCTGTTCTCCATCAGCAAAACCAAAGCCCGGCACATTGCCAAAAAAAAAGACGGGACCAGCGCGCTTATCGAAAAAATGAAGGCCGATCCCCACCGCCTGCTGTCCACCATCCTGATCGGCAACAACGTCGTCAATGTGGGGGCCTCCGCCCTGGCCACCTCGATCACCATCGGCCTGTTTCCCAACTATGCCGTCGGTGTCGCCACCGGGGTGATGACCTTCCTGATCCTGGTCTTTGGCGAGGTATTTCCCAAGTCCGTGGCCACCCGCAACAACGTCCTCATTGCCCGCTTGACCATTTACCCGATCTACTGGCTCTCGATCCTGTTTTACCCGGTGATTGTTTTTATGAATTTCATACCGCGCCTCACCGGACGGATCAAGAAGACGCCGGCAGCCACCGAAGAGGAATTAATGACCTTTGTAGAAGTCGTTGAAGAAGAAGGCGGCATTGAAGAGGAGGAAAAAGAGTTCATCAGCGCCATCTTCGAATTCGACGACACCAATGCATCCGAGATCATGACCCCCCGGGCGGACATGTTTGTCATTGAAGCGGCTGAGCCATTGAACCTGGAAATGATTATCAGTTCCGGGTTTACCCGCATACCGGTAACGGATGGTGAACTGGACAACATCATCGGGATCATCAACATCAAGGATCTGTTTCTTCACCAGATCAAATCGGGCGAGAGGCTGGACATTCGGGAAATTATGACCCCGCCCTATTTCGTGCCGGAAAACAAAAAGCTGGATAAACTTTTTCAGCAGTTCAAGAAAAGACGCCAGCACATGGCTATCATCGTGGATGAACACGGGGGGGTTTCCGGCCTGATCACCCTGGAGGACACACTTGAGGAACTTGTGGGCGAGATCAGTGATGAGACCGACAAGATCGAACCCTTGATCATCCGCGACGGGACCCATGAGTGGCGGGTCCTGGGAAAAACCGAGATTGATGATGTCAACGAGCGCATTCCGATAGGCATCCCGGATGTGCGGGACTACGACACCTTTTCAGGCTATGTCCTGCACAATATCGGCCGCATCCCCAAGGAAAAGGAGAGTTTTACCCTCGACGGTTTCACCATCACCGTGTCCCAGAAGGACGGCAACCGTATCCGCGAATACCACGTGAAAAAGAACCAGACTGGCTGATGAGAACTCCCTGCACCGCCGCTTATTCATCACCGGTGCCGACTGTTTTGCGCTTGTGTGCGATGTTGCTGCTACTGGCGGTTCCTGTGCAAGCATCTGAAACGGTTGTCCGGATTGGTGAATTCTCGAAATTGGCACCCGGTGCCTCCCTCCCGCCACCATGGGAGCCCCTTACTTTCAAAAATATTGATAAGCACACCCGGTACCGGCTTGTTTCAAACGACAACCGCACCGTTTTAGCTGCGCAGAGCCGGCAGTCTGCGTCGGGCTTGATACGCAAAATCTCCATCGATCCCAAGAATTTCCCTCACATCACCTGGCGCTGGAAAGTGGCCCATGTCAACCCCAAAGGAGACGTAAATCGTAAAGATGGGGATGATTACCCTGCCAGAATTTACGTCACCTTTGCCTATGATCCGGACCAGGTCGATATTCTGGAAAGAGCCAAGTTTGAAGCCGCCCGCCTTGTATCTGGTGAAACACCGCCGATGGCGATTCTCAACTATATTTGGGCCAATCACGCGTCACCGGGCTTATTTGCCCCCAGTGCCTATACAGACCGATCAATCATGATTGCCGTGCAATCCGGTCCCGACAGGACTGGGCGCTGGGTAACGGAAAAGCGCAACGTTTATGCGGATTATAAAAAGGCCTTTGGGAGGGAACCAACGGCTATCACCGGTGTAGCCCTCATGACCGATACGGACAATACCGGAGAAACCGCTGAGGCGTGGTATGGGGATATTTTCTTTTCGGCTGAATAGTTGGGTTTCTCTGCGTCTTTGCGTCTCTGCCCGAGAATATTGCTTTTATGGCATAGCCAACTATCTCTGACCTGGTCCTAACAGGCTGGGTCACAATTAAAAATACCGCGCTTTTGGCCTTTCAGTCATTCCGGACTTGATCCGGGCACGCAGTGAAGCGTAGCGCTATCCAGAGTGTTTTCTGGTGCATAGAGATCTGGATGCCGGATCAAGTCCGGCATAACGGAGGTAATTTGAGCTATTTTGCTTATTGCGACACAGTCTCTAGGGACCAGGTTTTAAAGGCGGAATAAAAAACAAGATTAAGAGCAAGTTAACCGGATGCCTATTTTTTTACCCGTTCCACATATTCGCCGGTACGGGTGTCAATCTTCAGCAACTCGCCTTCTTCTATAAAGGGCGGGACCTGCAGCTGATAGCCGGTCTCCAGCGTCGCCGGTTTCGAATCGCCGGAGGCCGTATCGCCCTTGATCCAGGGTTCAGCCTTTACCACCTTGAGTTCCATAAATATAGGCAGGGTGACACCGATGGGACGACCATCGAACAGGAGTACGTCACACTCTGTATTTTCCTTGAGAAGGTCCTTGGCGCCCCCCAACTGGTCGGCGGTCATAAATTCCTGTTCATAGTTGCTTGAGTTCATGAAGCAGTAAGCCTCTCCATCGAAGTAGAGGTACTCCATCTTGACCGCTTCAAGATCAGCCTTGTTCATTTTCTCACCCGATCGGTACGTCTTATCAAACTGGGCCCCGGTGAGCATATTCTTCAGGCGGCACTTATAGAGGGCCTGCCCCTTGCCGGGTTTTACAAAATCGAACTGGACAACCACGTAGGGTTCGCCGTCAATCTCTATCTTGAGCCCTTTTTTGAGATCACTGCTTTCATACATAAATTAGCTCTCCTTCTTCTACTGATTAACCAGCATCTGGCCGGCCTGGCGGGCCCGTTCTACAAATCGGGCGACCCGCTGTAAGTCTTTTTGGAAACGCACCGGCTTGCCATCCGCTGCAATGGCATTTGTGCGGGTACAGCTGTCAACACCGGCCGGTCCGACAGCTAAAATGCCGGCATAAACATTTTCCGGCGATAGCCCCCCGGCCAGTATCACGGGGATACGACTTTGTCTTACGAGCTGCGCCGCCATGGGCCAGTCGCACGTTTCACCGGTAATACCCACAAACCCGGTCACCGGCTGCGGTTCGCTGGCAACCAGCAGTGTGTCGGTCAGGAACAGATCACTGACCGGCTCGAACAGGCCGGCCAGTTCCAGGGTCGGCACCTGGTGCTCACGACCGGTTGGTGCGATGGGTATGGAACGCATGATCTGAACCGCCGAAAACCTGCCGCGGATACCCGCCTGCAAGTCTACCAGAGCCCGACAGCCGTTGGCGACATGCTCGTCGCCGGTAAGATGTTCGCACAGATGCACGATGTCGGGTTGGTAGTGATCAATGACCTTGTACACCAGATCCGGTTTACTGAAAAGCGGAATCAGACTGCTCCGCGCTCCCAGCTCTTGAACGATCCGCCGTGTTGCTGCTATCTCCGCGTCTTTCCATTTTTCCGGCGTGACCAGAACCGTGCCGATGTGGTCGACACCCAGCCCGATGACGGCCTCGGCTTCGGCCGGTGTTTGAATTTCATATATCTGGGTGATCATGCTCGTCATAAACAGATGCCACGCAAGGAGAAACGCCGCGAACAGCATGCAATGGTGTTGTTTTTCGCCGGTATTTAGAAGTTGACTTTTTGCCCGGTCTCTACCATATTCGGGTTGATTTCGCAAACCGTTTGCTTTATTTTTACAACCGTTTCACCCGGTTAACGATATTCTGGGGATGTTGCCTAACCCGCAAACCGCATTTACCATTGCCAAGGGGTTTACATGATTCTGATTATCGATTTCGGTTCGCAGTTCAACCAGTTGATCGCGAGAAGGGTTCGCGAGTGCAAGGTTTATTGCCAGATCGTTCCGCCCACTATCAAGTTGGCCGAAATTCGCAAGCTCAACCCGGAGGGCATTATCCTATCCGGCGGACCGGCCAGCATCTATGAGAAAAAGAGTCCCAAGGTTCACAAAGGTATTTTCAATCTGGGCATCCCCATCCTCGGCATCTGCTACGGGATGCAGTTCATGGTGGCGGCCCTGGGCGGCAAAGTCCAAAAATCCAAGAAACGGGAATACGGATTTGCGGAATTGAAAGTGAAATCCGCGGGCCAACTGTTCAAAGCCATCGGCCGTACCACCCAGTGCTGGATGAGCCATGGTGATTCCATCACCAAGTTGCCGGCCGGCTTCACAACCACCGGTTACACCGCCAACACGCCTATTGCCGCTGCCGTTGACCTGAAAAACAAGTTCTACGGACTCCAGTTTCACCCGGAAGTGGAGCATACCCCCAAAGGAAAGGCCATGCTCCGCAGTTTTCTTTTCGATGTTTGCAAGTGCTCAAAATCATGGACAATGAAGTCCTTTGCCCAGGAGTGCATCACTGAAATCCAAGAACAGGTCGGAAGTAAGAAGGTGATTCTGGGGCTCAGCGGCGGAGTAGATTCCTCCGTGGCGGCCGTTTTAATTCACAAGGCCATTGGCAAGCATCTGACCTGTATCTTCGTGGACAATGGATTGTTGCGCAAAGACGAGGCCTTGCAGCTGAAAAAAACGCTCAAAGAGAACCTGAATATCAATATCCGATTTGTCAGCGCCAAACGCAAGTTTATAGCGGCTTTGGCCGGTGTCACCGATCCCGAAAAGAAACGGAAACTCATCGGTAAGATTTTTATGGATGTGTTCGAGGCCGAGGCCCGCAAGATCAAGGGCGCTGAATTTCTGGCCCAGGGTACCCTTTATCCGGATGTCATTGAATCCCAATCCGCTTTCGGAGGGCCCACTTCGGTGATCAAGTCGCATCACAATGTCGGCGGACTTCCTAAAAAAATGAAACTGAAACTGGTGGAGCCGCTAAAGTACCTATTCAAAGATGAGGTACGGCAACTAGGCAAAGCCCTGGGCTTGAGCGACCAGATGGTCTGGCGGCAGCCCTTCCCCGGTCCCGGACTGGCTATCCGCATTATCGGGTCGGTGCAAAGACGGCGACTGGCGATATTAAGGGAAGTCGATGCCATTCTCCTGGAAGAAATCCGGTCCGCCGGTTACTACCGCAGGCTCTGGCAATCCTTTGCCGTGCTGCTGCCGCTCAAAAGTGTCGGCATCATGGGCGACCATCGCACCTATGAGAATATCGTTGCCGTCCGGGCCGTCACCAGCAAGGACGCCATGACAGCCGATTGGGCCAAGCTGCCGCATAAATTGCTGGGCCGGATTTCCAACCGGATCATCAACGAAGTAAAAGGGGTAAACCGGGTCGTATACGACATCAGCTCGAAGCCTCCGAGTACCATAGAATGGGAGTAACTGCCTGTTATGCCGAAAAAAAGACAGTCTCAGTTCAAGATGCGCATGGACAATGGGGGGACGGACTCCCTGTACGCCGAAGAACGCAACGATCTCAAACTGGAAAAGCTAACCCAGAAGGTCACCATCATCTCGATCCTGGTCCCCGTGCTGATCGGCGTCATCCTGATCATTTCCTACCTGGACATCAAGTCCCGGGTCTCCACGGTTCAGGATACCGGCGAATCCGGGGTTCAAAGCCTGTCCCAGAACCTTGAATCGCGCTTTTCCTCGCTGTCCTTGAAATTTGCCCAGCTGGAAGAGACGTTTAGCAAGCAGATCAATAAAGCCGCCAAAACCCAGCAGACCCTCCAAAAAAAGCTGATAGAAGCTGAAAAGTCCATTCGGTGGCTCAGCAAGATAAAAGCCTCAAAAAAAACATTTGAACAAAAAAATGCGGACTTGGAAACCGGCCTGGAAGCCATTAGAACCGATCTGCAGACGCTCGATTCCAATTTAAGCTCCCTGGACGAATCGGTTAAGAAGGAATTGGTCGACCTGGTGGCCTTGGTGGAAAAATCCAGCGCTGCCATGCTGGCGCTACAAGCCCAGGTAGCTGAAAAGATGGATCGGGCGGAAACTGAAAAAGCCATCGACGCCCAGAAACAGGACCTGGTGGCCAGTATCGAAAAATTGGGGTTGCGGCTGGAAAAACAGATTGTCCTGAACCGCCAGAAAATTGCCGCGGTTAAAGAAAAAGCAGCCGGGGCGGCAAAGCCGCCTAAAAAGAAGGCTCCCACCGCCAAGCCGGCACCGCAAGCGAGCCCCAAAAAAGAAATCGCTCCCAAGCCGGTTGAAAAAACGGAAAAACCGACACCTCCGGCGCCTAAGCCGGGTGAGATTGTGGAACAGGACCTTTAAGCCTTAAATTCGTTAGTTTTGTTTCACTAACCGGAATTGAACGGTTTGACAGGCACGGTGCCTGCTCCCATCAAAATTCGAAATTCGGAATGTTCTCAAGGCGTACGCCGCGATATCGAAGCCCGAAACTTTCTCATTTTCAAAACGCGTATCGAAATCAGCCCGATAAGTTGGTTATATACCGATTGCCAAAAAATCGTTCCGCTATTATGTCACTCTGAGAGCAGCGCAGAGCCCCCCACATGCCAAGGTGACCTTCTATCGTAAGGGATTCTTCGTCGTTTCACTCCGCAGAATGACAGGCTGAATTAATCGGAACATACTTTTGGCAACAGCTTTAGGAGCTTGGAGATATGCTGAGGCTTGGATAACTGGTTTGAGCTTCTTGGTTCCTTCAGTTGTATTTTTTTCGGATTTGCGGCGCGCGCCTTGAGGGCATTCCGCAATTCGGATTTGCGGCGTTCGCCTTGAGAACATTCCGAATTTTCAGTTCTAACCTGCCTGCATCAGTCGCTCTATCCTGGGAATGTCTTCCGGCAGATCGACCTCGGGAGAATCATACGGCGTCACCACAACTTTGATGCGATAGCCATGCTCCAATGCCCGGAGCTGCTCTAGTTTTTCCACCGCTTCGAGGGTGCCTTCTGCCAAGTTTCTGTATATTTCCAGAAACATACGTGTATATGCGTAAAACCCGAGGTGTTTAAACGTATCGTGTTGGGTCTCCGGGTCACGGGCCAGCGGAATGGATGCCCGCGAAAAATACAACGCATACCCATCGTTATCGAAGGTGACCTTGACATCCTTGGGGTCGGTGATTTCGCGGGCCCTTATGATTTTATAGGCCAGCGTGCTCATATCCAAACCCGGCTCCTCATAAAAGGGCGCCACGAGCTGATCCAGACAACGCGAATCCATGAGGGGCTGGTCGCCCTGGACATTGATGACAATATCGTTGGAATTCAGGCCGATGATCTGAGCTGCTTCGGCAATCCGGTCGGTACCGGAACGGTTTTGGTCCGAAGTCATGACCGCTCGGCCCCCGAACGCTTCCACCGCCGCGACGATGCGCTCATCGTCGGTGGCAACCAACACCGCATCCACCCGGGATGCCTCGCGCGAACGTTCGTAAACATGCTGAATCATCGGTTTTCCATTGATCGGGTGCAGCGGTTTACCTTCAAAACGGGTACTACCGAAGCGGGATGGAATAACGACAACAGTTTGCATGGTGTGTCCTTTCTCGTTTCAATGAACCTATTGACCGGAACCCTCTGGCCGGTCTATGAACAGATGTATCGAGGACTGCGTCATCCGCGGTTCACAACCGCGTTACAATCGGGATAAAACCTGCTGCCAAGGAAACTATCAAACATGAACATGGATACCCTTATAGAATTGCTCCAGCGTGTGTCGAACGGTGAGGTCAAGGTTGATAAAGCCGCTCAACGTTTGAAACACCTTGCCTATGAAGACATCGACTTTGCCCATATAGATCATCACCGCAGCCTTCGCAAGGGGTTTCCCGAGGTTATCTTCGGTGAGGGTAAAACCGCTGAACAGATCCAGGGCATCCTGGCCAGAATGATCGCCCATGAAGATACGGTGCTGGTGACCCGGGTGGATCCGGAAAAGGCCGAGCTTATCTGCCAGAGGCAGCCGGAAGCAGTCTACCACCCCGACGCCCGCATTATCCTCTGTGAAAAACAACCGGCGGAGATAACCGGCAAAGGGACGGTGCTGATTGTTTCCGCGGGAACCTCCGATATTCCCATAGCCCGGGAAGCCATGCTGACCGCCAGAGCCATGGGCAACCGGGTACAGACGGTCTTCGACATCGGGGTCGCCGGAATTCACCGCTTGATGGGACACCGTGAAATGATCGCGGAAGCGGCCGTCTTGATCGTGGTGGCCGGCATGGAAGGCGCCCTGCCAAGTGTCGTGGCCGGCATGACGGCCAGCCCGGTAATCGCCGTACCCACCAGCATTGGCTACGGGGTCAGTTTGGGAGGGCTAACCGCCCTTTTCGGCATGCTCAGTAGCTGCAGTTCCAATGTAGCCGTGGTGAATATCGACAACGGATTCGGGGCCGGCTATATGGCTTCGGCCATCAACCATACCTAAAAACGGTGTTATGTTTTTAGTGTTAAGTGTTAAGACAAAACCTTACACCTTCACAGTCTATTCCAAATCTATAGCATGCTGAAATAAAATATATATTGAAGATACTTTAAAAGCGTTTGTTTAAATTCGGATCTGTGTTGTGAAATGCAAGAAGTGCCACAGGTGCACGGTCTGGCAATCTAAGAATTCGGCTGGTCCTATGTGGTTTTATCTTAACACTTAAAACTTAACACTTAAGACTTAATACTAAAACTGCGGCTTTCAACGCCGCTTCTCCCATCCCCCCAGCAGGTGCATGTGCAGGTGAAAAATTACCTGACCGCCACCTCTCTCCACATTGAAAAGCAGCTTGTATCCGGACTCGTTTACACCGGCCTGCCGGGCCACCTGCCGGGCGACATCAGTAATCTCCGCTACGATTTCACGGTCGGCATCTTTCAGATCGTTGATGCTGCGGATATGTTTTTTAGGGACAATGAGCCAGTGAACGGGCGCATGCGGGTTGATATCCTTGAAAACGACCACCGTGTCATTTTCAAATTCGAACTGGGTGTCCATCTTTCCGGCGGCAATGTTGCAAAACAGGCAATCCTTTTCCATGTAGCGCTCCTTTCTATTTGATTTTTCTCGTATTCAACGGATCTTATATACAATTTTCAGATGTTTAGCAATAAAACCCTTGCTTATCAAAAGATGCTCAACTATAGAGTGTGACCAGCTGGTCATACAAATGCTGGGCCGTTCCCCATAGCGGTCTTCGGATTGGAAAACGAAATGCAGAACCAAGCAGTAGATACGACCCCGGCGACCGAAAAGGGTCCGTTAACGGCCCATTACCCGCGGGTTGCCGACCCTGCCCTGAAAGCGTTGCGGAAAAAAGTTCTCGCCGGTGAGCGGCTCAATCAGGCCGACGGATTGTCGCTTTTTAAAACTCGGGACCTGGTAGGCCTTGGCCAATTAGCTGATTATGTAAGAAAGATTCACCATCAGGACAAGGCGTATTACATCTACAATCAACACCTCAACTATACCAATGTTTGCCGGAATAAGTGCCGCTTTTGTGCCTTTGCGCGTGATGAGCACCAGGATGGCAGTTTTACCCTCTCTCTGGAACAGATCGAAGCAAACCTGCTTGAACGCCTGAACGAGCCCATCAACGAACTGCATATTGTGGGGGGCCTGAATCCCGATCTGGACTTTGCCTACTTCATCGACCTGCTCCGGCTGGTGAAACGGATCCGACCCCGGGCAACGATCAAGGCTTTCACGCCGGTGGAAATCGACTACCTGCACAGGATTACCGGTTATTCCATTGAAGCGGTGATTGCGCAACTAAAGGCCGCCGGGCTGGCGATGATGCCCGGCGGCGGCGCCGAAGTGATGAGTGACCGTATCCAGGCCGCCCTCTTTCCGGAGAAGATCGGGGCCGCCCGGTGGCTGGAGATCATGGAAGCGGTGCATCAGGCCGGCATTTCATCCAACGCGACCATGCTTTATGGTCATATTGAAACGGCAGCCGAAAAGGTCGACCATCTGCTGCGAATCCGTGAACTCCAGGATCGCACCGGCGGTTTTTCGGCCTTTATTCCCCTGGCGTTTCACTCGCAAAATACACAACTGGCCGATCTGCCCGCCACCACGGCCTTTGACGATCTGAAAACCATCGCCGCCGCCCGCCTGCTCTTGGACAATTTTACCCATATCAAGGCGTATTGGGTCATGATTGGAGAACCCCTGGCCCAAGTAGCCCTTTCTTTCGGTGCGGACGATCTGGATGGTACGATCATTGAGGAAAAAATCACTCACATGGCCGGGGCGCGCAGTGCCAAAGGCCTCAGCCGGCAGGCTATGCGTTCGCTGATCCGCGCGGCCGGATTCCAACCGGTGGAAAGAGACAGTTTTTACAACCCCATAAGCGCTAATTGTGAACGATGTCCCCGGAACTAATTGACCTGACCAATAAAATTGAAGCAAACCGGAGAATAGACGGTGAAGAGGCGCTGCTTCTCCTCGAACAGGCCGACCTGCTGCACCTGGGCGCGTTGGCGGATGCCCGGCGCAAGCATCTTCATCCGGAACCCCGGGTGACCTACGTTGTAGACCGGAATATCAACTATACCAATATCTGCGTATCGGGCTGTCGCTTCTGTGCTTTTTACCGTCGGCCGTCCCAGGCAGACGGATTCATCATTTCCGAAGCGGAACTATGTGACAAGATCGAAGAAACCATAGCTTTAGGCGGGACCCAGATTTTACTCCAGGGCGGCATGCATCCCGACCTCGATCTTGATTTTTATGTAAACCTGCTGACATTCATCAAAAACAATTTCCCCATCCATATTCACGGCTTTTCTCCGCCGGAAATCAGCTTTTTGGCGGAAAAGACAGGGAAACCACTCGCCGAAATCCTACAAACCCTGATTGCCGCCGGACTGGACTCCATCCCCGGCGGCGGAGCCGAAATTCTGGTAGACGACATTCGCTCGCAACTATCCCCCGGCAAATGCCTGACCGACCGCTGGCTGGAGGTGATGCGGGTGGGTCATCAACTGGGCCTGCGTACATCGGCCACCCTGATGTTCGGGCATATTGAGGAGCACGGCCATATTGTCGAACACCTGTTGCGGATTCGGGAATTGCAGGATGAAACCGGAGGGTTTACCGCTTTCATTCCCTGGACCTTTCAGCCGGACAACACCGGCCTAGACGTGGAGAAGGCCACGGCGGCTGAATATCTGAAAGTTTTGGCATTATCACGCCTTGTTCTTGATAATATTGATAATATACAGGCATCCTGGGTCACCCAGGGAGCCAAAATCGCCCAGTTGGCCCTGGCCTTCGGTGCCAACGATTTGGGCAGCACCATGATCGAGGAAAATGTGGTGGCCGCCGCCGGCGTACGCTTTCGACTGCCGCTGGCCGAAATGAGACGCCTGATAGCAACGGCCGGCTATGAAGCCCGTCAACGGGATTGTCACTACAACCTGATACCGGCGGACAATTGATCTAATGGACACTGCTTGTACCGGATACGAAAATGGACTGCACCGCGCTGGTTGGGTGGTGCGGGATCCATGGAACGTCATTGCCAATGGCTATGTGCGGGTCGAATCGGGAAAGATTCGGGCAGTCGGTTCCTACGATCGAATGACCGTAGACGCCGGCCGGGTGCGTATTTTCGATCATGGACCGGGTGTTCTCATGCCCGCGCTTATCAACGCCCACACCCACCTGGAACTCAGTGGCTTCCAAGGCAAGGTCGACTGTACCCAAGGATTTGGCCCCTGGGTGCAGGCAGTGCTGGAATTAAGGGAAACGCTCACCCCGGCCGACCTGACCGCCGCCGCTGAAAGTGGGCTGCGGGAGATGGCCGCCACGGGAACCGGGGCCCTGTGCGAAATATCGAGCCTCGGCCTAACCGCTGAAACGGTAGCCCGGTCCGGCCTTGCGGGTTTCTGGGCCCTGGAAATGCTGGGTAACGCCTCCTACGAACCGGCTACCACCTTGGCGGATTGGCCCGGGGCGATACAGCCGACCCTGGCCGGGCATGCACCCCATACAACGGCTCCGGCCCTGCTGGCTGACTCGAAACAGGCCGCTGAAGGTTACCAGCGCCCCTTTTCAATACACGTTTCCGAATCCGATGCAGAGGTGGAATTTATTGTGCGCGGCCGGGGCGACTGGGCTGAATTTCTCACCGCGCGGGGGATTGATTATTCAAATTGGAACCTGCCCGCGCGGAGTCCGATTGCGTATCTGGATATGTTAGGACTGCTCAATGAACGCACCCTGGCGGTGCACGTCCTCCAGGCTGACAACGATGACCTGGACATCCTGCAGCAACGGCAAACGCCGGTTTGCGTTTGTCCGCGGAGCAACCTCGCCCTGCACGGACGGCTTCCCGCTATCCCGGACATGCTGGCCCGCAACATCCCGGTTTGCCTGGGAACCGACAGTCTGGCCAGCACCCCCAGCCTGAATCTCTTTGATGAAATGGCCTTCGTTGCCGGGCATTATCCGGCTCTGGATCCGGCTGAAATCCTTGCAATGGCCACGGCCGCGGGTGCTGTCGCCCTGGGGCAAACCGCCGAAGGCCGGATAGCACCAGGATGCAGGGCCCGCATGATCTATGTTCCGGTGAACTGTGCCACCAAAAAGCAACTTATAGAAACGCTGATCCACATAGATGACAAAAACCCTTGTCGGCCTCTGTTTGCGGGGGCGGACACAACCGCGGATAGAAGCGATGCCGAGTAATCTACTTGCAACAGATGAGCCGATCCGGATTGGTCGTATCAGCTATATGAACGTCGCCCCCATCTACTATGGACTGGACCGGTAGTTCGAGGCGGGCTGGTATGATATCGTGGCGGCACCCCCAGCTGTCCTGAACCGTAAAATGGCTGTGGGCGAACTTGATATCAGCCCTGTTTCCACGGCCGCCTATGCTGAACACCAGAAGGACTGGCTGATCCTGCCGGACCTGAGTATATCCTGCGACGGCCCGGTGATGAGTGTCGTTCTGGCCAGCCGTTACAGTATCCGGGACCTGGAAGGAAAATCAGTCGTCATTAGTGACGAATCAGCCTCGGCCGCCGCCCTGGTGCGCCTGATTTTCCGGGAACACGGCGTGCGACCGATCATCAGTTGCCGACCTTTGTCTAAAGAAAACGCTCTCGCTGGTGCCGATGCGGTCCTGGTGATTGGGGATTCAGCCCTGAATGGGAAGTGGCAGAAAACCTACCGTTATGTGTGGGACCTGTGCGGCGCCTGGAAAGACGCCACCGGATTGCCGTTTGTTTTTGCGCTTTGGGCGGTTCGCAAGGATTATGCGCGCCGGCAAGCCGACCGGGTCGCGCGTACACTCGCGATTTTGAATCAATCCAGGCGGCAAGGATGCGCGCGCCTACCGGCTATCACAGCCGATTTGCAACAGCGCTGTGATGTGAACATTGATATATTAGACAGGTATCTCAAGGGGTTGCAATATGATTTGGATGCGGTGAAACTCAGGGGGCTGGAAACGTTTTACACCAAGTTGTATCGCCACGGCCTCATTTCCGCACCGGTTTTTCCCCGCTTCATGGCAGCCAGCGGACCTGACGTGACCGGCGTTGCAGCCCCAGAGCCAGCCCGCCCCTTTGTATCACTGGACATCAATTAGCGCACCCAGGTGCCGGACGATCAAGCCCTGCCCCGGCGCTACCCGGCCAGGCGACTTTCGAATAAGGTCCGATTTGTTTCCAGCATCCTACCGGCCATGAGATCCTCCATGGCCCGGGTGTAGTCTTCCAAGCGCACACCGGGAATCAGCTCGCTTTTTGCAATCACCGCCAACAGGGCAATGTTCTGCATCCGGGCGTCCGGCAGATCCGGATCGTAGACCTGGATGGTCTTGATTTCCTGCGTACGCGCCGCATTTTCCAACATCTCCGCGCTGACTTCCGGATCGCGACCCAACCGGACGTCAAGGGGCTGCCAGACCGCATTGTAATAAATCAGGGTGCCGCGAGCCTTCAGGGCGCTATGCATGGCGCGCAATGCTTCGTGCCTTTCCAGGGCCACCACCAGATCCGCGCAGCGCTCCGCTATCAGGGGCGCGTGGGCATCTTTTCCCATTCTGATCTGTGACTTGACGATGCCACCCCGCTGGGCCAGTCCATGGGTGTCAACGCCCTTTACCGGAAGACCGGCGTGATCCCCTGCCCGGAGAATGATTTCGCTTAACAGGCCGATGCCCTGTCCACCAACACCGGCAAGGTATATATTGTAGGCGTCCATGTTGGTTATCCCCGCGGTTCGATTGGTTTCGGTGATGTGATCGCTTTAGCCGGGCAGGTCTGAATGCAGGACCCGTCTCCGATACAGAGGTCATGATTGATGGTCACCCGCCCTTCACGGTCGCGCGTAAAGGTGGGACATGCAAAGACCTCCACACACGCGTGGATCAGCCGGCAGGTATCCGGGTCCACGTCTACAACCCGTTGCTGATACGTCGGCTTTTTCTTCTGCAGCCGCATGAATTTTAGCATGCAGGGATGTCGGGCGATGACCACACTGAAACCGCCGTCGCTGACCGCTGTTTCGACCAGTTCTTTCAGGCGGGCCTGCTGGTAGGTGTCGATTTCATAAATATTGGGTACCCCCAGGCCTTCGAGGACTTGGCGCAGGGGGATTTTGTCAACGGTCTCATTGAAATTCCGGCCGGAAGCCGCGTGATCCTGGTGCCCGGTCATGGCGGTTGTCCCGTTTTCCATCAGCAGCATGGTGATGTTGTGGTTGTTGAACAGGGCGTTGATGATACCGGGCAGGCCGGCATGAAAAAAAGTGGAATCTCCCATGAACACGACAACGTTGCGGGAATCGTTAAACAGGGACAGTCCCGAACCCATCCCCGTAGCGGCTCCCATGCACATGAGCAGTTCCCCCATTTCGTAAGGCTCCTGGAATCCCAGGGTATGACAGCCGATATCGGCTACGGTAATATCCGTCTCGGCCAGCGCCTGTTTCACGGCATGGAACGCACTGCGATGTCCACATCCCGGGCACATCTGGGCCGGCCGCCAGGGTGCCGGCGGTGGTTCTTCCTCAGGTACCGGGCGGGCCGGCAGCAAGTCCGGCCAGTTATCCTGCAGCAACGCGTAAACCTTGTCAGGCGTATATTCCCCCAGCCAGTCATCGAGGGCGACCTTGCCGACAATCTTGGTCGGGATGCCCTCATCAAAGGCCAGGGCTTTTATTTCATTTTCAAGGGTATTGTCCAGCTCTTCCAGTATTCTGATTTCTTTATGATTATTCAAAAATTCGCGGATCATGGTGCGGGATGCGGGGTACACCATCCCCAACTTTAAGATATCCGGTTTCGCCGGGGCCGCCTGCAGCACGTCCAGCAGGGAGAGAAACGGCAGGCCGGACGTGATAATTCCCCGGTCACGGTTGCCATGATCCACCACCCGGTTGACACCGGCCGCCGCGCCCCACTCCTCAGCCTTGCGCAGGTTCCTCAACGCCCGGGTTTTCATGGGAAACACCAGCGAAGCAATGGGGATATAGGGTCCGTTTCTGCGATCAAACCGGGGGGTGTTGTCGGGTTGAATCGGCATGCGCGCCGGGAATGCGATTTTTTCCTTGGCGTGGCAAACGTGGGTGGTCATTCTCAGGATGACGGGCATGTTCATCCGGCGGGACAATTCTGCGGCTTTCAGATAATACGCATAGGCCTCGGCCGGCGAAGCCGGTTCGAGCATGGGCGTGTAGCTCATGCGGGCAAAATGCCGGTTGTCCTGTTCATTCTGTGATGAGTTGGCACCGGGATCGTCACCGAGGATGATCACCATCCCACCGATAATGTTCATCAAGCTCAATTGAACAAAGGTGTCGGCCGCTACATTCAAGCCCACGCTTTTAAAAAACACGGTGGAAAGATGGCCGTTGACCGCGGCACCATAGGCCACTTCGGTGGCCACCTTCTCGTTGGTGGAAAACTCGAAATAGAAGGGTCGCCGGTCTTCGGGGATAGATCCGATGGCAGCTGCAATTTCAGGGGTGGGAGAGCCCGGGTAGGAGGTTACCACCCGGGTGCCGGCTTCGACCATGGCCCGCACCACGGCAGTGTTGCCCATCAAGATTTCTTCAAACGGCTCCTCTCGGAGGAGCATCTCGCCCATATCTTTCATGTGCCGTCCCCTTGCGGTATGGCGTAACGCGGTTAGATCTGCGCTGCAAGTGCCTCGAAATGGTGGGTGCGCGAATGCGCTGGCCGCTGTCCTGGATGGAACGCTACCCGCAGCCCCGGTTGGCGGGATTCCCGCTGCGCTGTAACAAGCTGAGGGGAATCATCCCCCGTGTGGAGTTTTCCTATCTTGGATTCGCGCGCTAACCCTGCAGCAAACTGCAGGGAATACGTTCGCTGAGCGGCTCAGGCCAGCTTACCATAGTTTAAGACGTAATCGTATCGATTCAACACTCCCTGGCGGCGGCAGCCGGATTTATTGCATCTGGACCCGATACTTTTTCACATATCCAATCGGCTTGTAGCTGTGTTTGGCCCGCCGCAGACCTTCATTGCCCAAATCCTGTTCACGATTGATGGTGTCATAGTGCTCAGGCAGGATGGATGCAAAGGCCTGGTTGACAAACTGCCAGACGCCCTTGTAACCACTGACGGCCTTTTCAAAATGGATGATGAAGCTGGTGCCGCGGGCATTTTCTTCACCCAGCGAGTAGGCCACCGGCCGATCCTCCACATAATAGATGCCGCCGCACAGCTGTAATTCTTCGGCATGCACCAGGGCTTCCTTGGCGGCCTGATAGTCACCCGGCTCCTCACGACCCTGCACCCAGTCCTCCAGGATTTGCAGGGCCGCCGGGAGGTGGCTTTCCAAAAGGGGTTCGCCGGTATAGGTGAAATTTTTTAAGAATGCCTTGATCAGGTTGCGTTTTTTATGGAACTTGCGCCCGGTGAGTTCCGCCAGCGCCTGCCGGGCATAGAGGTAGTCAAAATTGTCGCGATCCTCCTCGATGTGAAAGCCCTGGGCAGCCATCTGCTCCGCCTGGGGGGCGGGCACGCATTTCAGCGAGCGGTAGCTGTCAAACAAGCGCTGCAGCAATTTGCTCTCCGGCAAACCAAAGGGCAACATGAAAAAGGGAGTGTCATCATCACGACCGGTGATCAGGATCAGATTCCCAGGTAGTCGGGAGATACGATAGTCGTGGTCGTGTCTGAACAGATACAGGTTGGCAAAGGTGAATTCGGACACGCCGTCGGGCAGTTGCTGAAAACGCGGATGCAGTTCCGGTCGTAGATCAAGGCTCAGTTCAACAAGCTCGGGATAGTCGGGTATCGGCATCAGGCTCTCTCCAGGTTTACCGGTCGGTTACGGGGTCAACATCGTATCCGGCATCATAACGGCCACGACCTGCCCCCGGGCGCACACTTCTCCCCGGGCTTTCACCTCGGCGGCCACGACCACTTTACGCGGCTTGAGCTCTTTAACTTTGCCACGCACCTCCAACGGTCCGTCAATCGGTGTGGGACGCAAGAAATCCACATGCAAGGATGCAGTCACAAACCGCAAAGGCGGCACTGTTCCCATTTCCCGCCCCGCTGCCCGGTAAGCCGCCGCAGAGGCCGTACCGGTGCCATGGCAGTCGATAATCGAGGCCAGCAGGCCCCCGTAAACAAAACCGGGAACGGCGGTATGGTAAGGCTGGGGGGTGATGACGGCCACGCTTTCGTCGCCATCCCAGTAGCTTTTCAACTGCAAGCCGTGTTCGTTGAGGCGGCCGCATCCATAACAATGGCTCAGGCCGTCTGCATAGGTATCTTGAAATGCTTGTGTGCTCATGTGTGGTCCTTTTCCTGCGATTTTCAGGGGGTCTGCCCGATACTTGCTCCTGCAGTTTTAGCACACAAGCTGCTTGAGTCAATAATTCCGCGGGAATTTCCGGGATTTGAAACAAACGCCAACGCAGAGATTGAGCTAAATATGGTTTTGAGATTGATGCAGGTTAGAAATCCGGCAATCCGGTCAACATCTCGCCGGTCCTCAAATAATGGTTCATCGCCTTTTCCCAGGCCTCCATCGCGGTTTCATATTGGGCGGCCGTAAACGCCGCCAAAGCCTTTTCGCCCGCCGCGCTCAATGCCGTGTAGCTATAGGTAATAGTGGCCTGGGAGGTCCCTGCGGAGACCGCTGCCAGCAAGATGTTCAGTTTTACAAAGGTCTTCTCCGGGGTGTGCTTGATCATTTCAACGCAACCTTTGGCCGCATCATATTCGGTCACGAACCACGCTGCTTGCGTGCCCGCATCTTCTGTTATGAAAACACAGCCCTTCTCAACAACCCCCGATTCGGAATAGACCACCACGGGATCCCAGCCTTCACACCACAGGGCTTCTTTTACCGGACAATACAGCGGAAAAATTTCCGCGGGCGTGCCTGCGAGCGTTTGCGTATACGTGCGGGTAACTCGCCGGGGTTTGGCAATCTTCATCTCTGTCTCCTTGGATAGATCATAGATTGGCAACAGTATGAACTGTAAAGCCGGTGTCGGGTCAAGATGGTTTTTCTCCAACGGTTGGCAATCGAAAAGGATACAGGGTCAGGCCCCTGATGATTACTACAGTTTGAGCAAGAACGTCAAAAGTGAAACGCCGAGCGCAAGTATCGACATAGTCGTGGCCAGGCGATACTTTTTATTTTGATCTTCCAGAGTCGCCAACACAGAAGCCAAGAGCGGAAAGTGGATGCAGTGGTGATCACCGCCAATCCTGATTGCGAATAGATCGACGCGCATTTTTTGATTTTCATGGCCGGGTCTCTGGTCATCGACGGCATAGCCGTGGCGGTTGTTTAAATGATAATAGCGGCGGCCAAAGAGGATATCCGGTTCCATGGATAGCTGCGCCCCCATTTTATCGATGTCGATGGGCATCCAAATTTTAGAAGACCGCCGATCGGGGTCCTCTTCGTTGTAGGCGGCATATTGATCGTAATAGCGGGCGTAAATGGCCCTTAGAATTTTCCGGTCGGTCAGCGGTTTTTGCATCGGGCCTCCCAAGGTGGATTTAGGTCATTTCTGTTTGGTGGGTTGCAGGTAATCGGCTTTTACGGATCGGATATACTGCTAGTGCGTCTTGCGGGCCGGCCGGCTGTAAATTACCAAACAGCACTGTTCACAAAGCGGTTTGTTCCGATCCCCATATACTTGGGCGGGCACGAGTAGCTTTTCGCATTCCGAGCAGTAGAGCCGTTTAGCAGACATGTTTCCTCTCTCTGTATGGCCGCCGGAGCTACAGGCCGATGGTTTTTTTGGGCAGGCGCCGCATCTCCGGGGCGGTTAAACTACCTACGTAGAGGTAGTCCGGTGTTTCGGTTACCCCGGTTGTCTTGGGATACGCTCCGGACGGGTCCTGCAGATCCAGGACGACCTGCCCATGTTGATTGAGCGCAATGATATGCCCGTAATGGGCGGCCTTGGGCCGTAAAAAGGCCGGCAGACGCTGTATCATCTTACGCACAAAGGGTTTGTCGGCCAGGTTGTCCAGCAGGTCGTTGCGCGGGGCGATCAGCGCCACCCAATAGCGGCCGTCCAGTCCGGTGGACAGATTGTCCGGAAATCCAGGCAGCGCCTCGATAACCGCTTCGGATTGACCCTGCCGGGGACCGGCGATCCAATAGCGCAACACCCGGTAGCTGCCCGTCTCGTTAACCAGCACCGAAGCTTGATCGTGAGCCACGGCGACCCCATTGGCAAAATTCAGTCCAGTCAGCAGAGTCCGGGCCCGCCCATCAGCCGGATCGTACACCAGCAACCGGCCATGCCCGCCGTGTTCCATAATATCCAGCAGGCTGGCAGCGTAGGTTCCCCCGTATTCCCGCGCACCGAATTTGGTCGAAGCATCCGAAAAATAGATCAATCCGTTCGCGGCCACGTCGACATCATCCGCATATTTTATCGGAACGCCATCTGCCACGGTCGCCAGTTCAGTTACCTTGCCCCTGGTAGAAACCATCAGCAAACCTCGATAGGCGTCGGCCACAAGCAAATTGCCCCGGGCGTCAAAATCAATACCCAAAGGGCGCCCACCGGTATCCGCCCAGATTTCGGGATTGGTACCGTCGGCCCGTAGCCGTACGATATGCCCTTGATGGGTTGCGGCATAAATCCGTCCGGTGCTGTCTAAAGCGATGTCTTCCGGACCATGGTGATTGCCGATGGAAAGCACCTGTAGCCCGGTCAGGCGGTTGTTCTGTTCAAAAAAGCCCGTATAGCCCGGATTGAGTGGTGCCTGCCAGGCCGCCGGTTCAATGGATACCGGCCAGGCCAGAAGATAAAGGGCCCCAAAACAAATCAATCCGGCAATTGTCAGAACGGCATGTTTCCGCATGTGGCGTTACTCCCATAGGCATTGTCTATTTTGAATTGGTTGAAAACTGATTTAACCGTAACACTAGGGCCGAACGAGTTCAACCAACTGCGCCGGTTCATCCAAAAGGTGGGTAGGGTTCTGGGCAAGTAGCTCCCGGCGACTACCGTAACCCCACAAAACACCGGCTGAGTCCAGCCCGTTGTGGTGGGCGGCCACAAGGTCGATATCCCGATCTCCGATCATTACCGAATTCTCAGGCAGGATCCCGGACTCAAGCAGGGTCTGTAGTTGCTGCCATTTCCGGATGCCCACATCGCCGCCGTCAACAAACTCAAAATAATCCCGAATGCCATGCAGTTGCAAGATGGCCTCGGCAAAATCGACCCGCTTGGACGTGCAAACCGCCAGACGAATCCCTTGCCCGGTAAACATCTCCAGGGCCGCAGCTATCCCCGGATACAGGGTATTGGCCGCATACCCTCTGTGGGCGTAGTCTTCACGGTATTTGGTAATCAGCGCCGCCAGTCGATCGGCATCGGCGAGACCGGTAATCTGGCGGAACGCATCATCGAGCGGGGGCCCGATGAACACTTCCACGGCCTCCGGTGACAAAGCCGGATACCCGTACGCTGCCAGGGCATAGTTGGTTGAAAGCACGATCCCTTCTTTGGGATCACTTAAGGTGCCATCCAGGTCAAAAATCAATACTTCATAGGGCATACGGCGTCCCGTCCTTGGTCTGGTCAGTTCAGCTGCGTTCCGGGCAATAACATTCCTATAAACCGTGGTTCGAAATAAAGTCCATATAATAAATCCGTTAGTTACACTTCCGGATAGCATTCAAAAAGCTATTGACGTATCATGTGACCAATGGTTATATAATGACCATTGGTCACTTAATAACCAGCGGTCAAATGGGAGAAGATCGATGGGCATCGCCGAAAGACGTTTCAAGGAAAAGCAACACCGGCGCCAAGCCATCTTGAGAGCAGCCAAAAGCCTCTTTTTCAAACAGGGTTTCGCGGCTACGACCATGACCCAGATTGCCGCCGCGGCGGAACTGGGTAAAGGGACCCTGTATCTCTATTTTCAAAACAAGGAGGAGCTGTATATATCCCTCCTGGTAGAAGGTATGCAGCTGTTAAACGATATCTTTCAGCGTACCGTGGCCGGGTTGACCGGCTGGGAAGATAAATTCACCGCCCTGGGATGGGCCTACTATCAATACTCACTAGACTACAGCGAGTTTTTTCAAATCAGCTTTCAATTTCAACACGGTGAATTGACCGCCAACATATCGGATGACCTGTACACTCACTGTTTTCAAGAGGGCCTCAAAAGCCTCGGCACCCTGGCCGGCGTCCTGGAGGAAGGCATGGCGGCCGGTGACATTGAACAGCGCGATCCCATGGAACTGACAGTCGTCCTGTGGGGTTCCCTGACGGGCCTCATCCTGTTGCACATGGCCAAGGATCATCGCAAATTCATGCCGGTTCCCTTAAAAACGCTGGTTGCCGACCTGCTGGATTTGAATCTGAAAGCCTTGAAGCAGCCAGGGGCGACAATATGAACCAGAAACAGCGTCAACGCAGCGAAGCTCTTTTCGCCGCCATGGCCCGGCAGTTCTACCGCCACCGTTGGAAGACCCTGCTGACGACGTTTCTGTTCATCGGTTCGCTGGGGCATTTATTCCCGGAACGGAAATCGACACTTCCGCCCCGGCCCTTTTGCGGGACAACGATCCGGCGCGGATCGCCTACAATGATTTTAGAGACCAGTTCGACGAAAATGACCTGATCGTGATCGCCATCACCCCACCCGCGGTGTTCCAGATTGGCTTTTTAAATCGATTGCGGGCATTCCACCATGACCTGGAACAGGAAGTCCCCTATGTCAAACGTATCACCAGTCTGATCAATGTTCGTGATACGCATGGGCGCGACGATGAACTCGTTGTCGGCGAGCTCATGGAAACCTGGCCCCAGACCCCAGCCGATGTTGACGACCTAAAGCAGCGGGCTTTCAGCAATCCTTTATATCGCAACAGCCTGCTGGCGGCTGACGGCCGGGTTACGACAATCGTACTTGAAACGGAAGCCACGCTCAGTGCCGTCGATGACGCGGATTTGCTGGAAGGCTTTGACGATGACAACCGGGCGGCAACGGTCAGCAGCGGGGACCGTTCACCGGCAACGCAGCCACCCCGCTATTTCAGTGAAAAGGAAAATCGCCAGGTCGTCACGGCCATCGAACAGGTGGTGCAGCGCTATCAGCAGCCTGACTTTCGCATTTCCTTGGCCGGCGAACCCATCGTGATGGATATTTACAACCGGGCCATGGAACGCGATATCGTAATGGTCATCTCCCTTTCCCTGTTGACCATCGCCGTTTTTCTGGCCCTGCTCTTTCGCCGGGTTTCCGGCGTGCTGCTACCCGAGATGGTGATTGTCTCCGGGCTGATTTCCACGGCCGGCCTGCTGGCGCTTTTCAATGTGTCCATCAAACTGACCACCATTGTCCTGCCGGGGTTTCTGCTGGCGGTAAGTGTCGGCTATGCCGTCCATATCCTGTCTATTTTCTATGTCCAGTTCCAAAGCGGCCGCAACAAGGAGGACGCCATTACCTATGCCGTGGGCCATTCGGGACTGGCCGTCGTCCTCACCGCCGTTACCACGGCCGCCAGTCTGTTCTCATTTGCGTTTGCCGAATTGACCGCCATCGCCGATCTGGGTTTTTTCGGCGCGACCGGCGTATTGCTGGCCATGGTGTACACATTTGTCATGCTGCCGGCCAGCATCGCCCTGATACCGATCCACAGAAAAGCGACGGACCGGGAAGCCAGAAAGGCAGTCGTGATGGACCGGATCCTGCTATCGTTTTCCAACGTGGCCACCCGCCATCCGCGTAAAATCGTGTCGGCAGCCCTGCTCCTTTTTGCGCTCGCGATCTATTACACCTGCCAGGTATCCTACTCGCACAATGTCCTCAACTGGATCGCCGCTCATGAGCCGGTCAAACGGGATGTCCCCTATATCGACCAGCACTTGAAAGGCACCGTGATACTGGAAATTCTGCTGGACACCAAAGTAGACAATGGGGTTCAGGATCCGGAATTTTTACACAGCCTGGAAAAACTCGCCCGGGATCTACAGCAGTACGCCACGGCGCATCTCTACGTGGGCAAGGTGTTTTCGATCAACGCTATCATAAAGGAAACGCACCGCTCCCTGCACGCCAACAATCCCAATTTTTATCGTCTGCCGGCGGAACGCAGCACCATTTCTCAAGAACTGTTGCTGTTTGAAAACAGCGGTTCGGAAGACCTGGAAAGATTGGTCGACCGCAACTATCGACTGGCGCGGTTGAGTGTGAAGGTTCCCTGGAGTGATGCCATGGATTTGCGGAAACTGGTGGCATTTGTGCAATCAAAAGCCCATAGCGACCTGCCCGGCGTAAAGACGGTGACCGTTACCGGTATTCCGGCCATCTTGTCACGTTCCATTCCGGCCTCTTTACACAGCATGGCCAAGAGCTATCTAATCGCCTTTGTAGTCATCACCTTTTTGATGATATACCATGTGGGCAGCGTGAAGATCGGCCTGCTCAGCATGATTTCCAACCTGCTGCCGATCTTCATCACCATGGGTCTAATGGGGTTTTTCGAGATCAAGATCGATATGAGCACGATCATGATCGGTAGCATTGCCATCGGAATTGTCGTCGATGACACCCTGCATTTCATGTACAATTTTCGCAAGTACTACGAGGACAGCGGCGATGCAACGTTTGCCATCCGCGCAACCATGCTGGGTACCGGTCGGGCCCTGCTGCTCACCTCGCTCATTCTCAGCTCGGGTTTCTTCATTTTAATGACCGCGTCGCTTTCGCTTTTGGTCGTATTCGGCTTTCTGACCGGCCTGACGATCATCTTTGCCCTGCTGGCCGATTTCTTCGTCAACCCGGCCTTAATGGTTCTGGTAACCGGTCACGCAGTCCGCAAGACACACCTGTCGGGCGAAGAAGTGCGCGGTCTGCCGCAACCAGGCGCTTGAGACAGGAGTATTTTATGAGACACCATCGTCGAACCAGAATGTTCAAAAGGCTGTTTGTGATAATCCTGGGGGCCCTGATGGGCATGTGTATCTGCACGCCAGCACCCGTGCAGGCGGATGATCCCAAAGCACGCACGGTCATGGAAAAAGTGGATGCCCGGGATGACGGCGATAACCGTACGGCCGATATGCAGATGCTGTTGATCGATAAAAAGGGTCGTCAACGCATGCGCCAAATCAGGACCTTCAGCAAAGACAAAGGCGAAGATGTCCTGTCGCTGATGTTTTTCCTGCATCCGGCGGATGTGAAAGATACCGCCTTTTTAACTTATGACTACGACGATGGCACCAAAGACGACGACCAGTGGCTCTACCTGCCGGCCCTGCAAAAGACCAAACGCATCGCCACCAGCGACAAGAGCGGCAGTTTCATGGGCTCCGATCTGAATTATGCGGATATGACTTCCCTGGACCTAGAAGATTACGATTTCAGTTTCTACACCAAGGGTCGGGAAAAAGATGTCAATGGCCACAAAACGTGGGTTATCTGGGCCCTCCCGCGGTCTGCCAAAGTGGTCAAGGAGACCGGGTACGAAAAAGCCCTGCTTTTCGTCCGCCAGGACAATCACTTCGTGGTGCGGATTCTGTCGTGGGTTTCCGGGGGCCGGCAACTCAAATACTTCGATGTTAAAAAACTGGAAAAAATCGATGGTATCTGGATCGCCACGGAACTGCATGTGACCCGCAAAAAGGGCAAGCAGATGGTCCACAAAACTATTTTGACCCTTGATAATGTTCTCTTTAACCAAGAATTGGACGAAGCGATGTTCAGCATCAGAAAGATGGAGAGGGGCTTGTAATCCGGTTGTGGAAACTAGAAGCTATCTCAAAAAAATCTTTTGGCCCAATCTCGGCGGTGGGAGCGAAATCCGTATCCTCGAAATACTTGAGTATTCCTCCGTTTCGAATGGCGCACCCGCCTTGACCTTGAACCAAAATCCAATTTTTGAGATAGCTTCTAAGGCCTTCATGATCCTGCTGATTATTGGCACGACCCTTTTGCCCTGCCAGCCGCTCTTGGCCGGGTCCAGTCAGGATACCGACATCGAGGAATTGCTAGAAGGTTTTACAAATGAAACGCCGGTTGAAGATTCCGAAACGGTGCCGGAATTATTGGAAGGCTTTGAGGAAGAAGGCCCGGCCGCCGCCACAAAGCAGGCGGCGGATACGGGAACCGCCCGGGTCGGATTTGATGGGTACCTGCAACTCTGGTCGGCAATTAATTACGCGCATGCCCCGCCGCAGCCCGGGCAGACGGACTGGCGGGGACTCTCCAGCCTGCGCACCGAATTTCTTCTGGAAATGAATGCGCGCTTGACCGATGACTGGCGGGCCTTGGTCAGTGGATCCGGATTTTATGATCTGGCCTATGTCCTGAACGGCCGGGACCATTTTACCGAGCAGGTCCTGCAAGCATATGAAAAGGAACTTGAGCTGCGCGAAGCCTTTGTCCAGGGGAGTGTAACCAAAGCCCTGGACCTTAAAGCCGGCCGCCAGATCGCGGTCTGGGGCAAATCCGATTACATCCGGGTGACGGATGTGCTCAACCCGCTGGATTTGCGGGAACCGGGCCTTACCGACCTGGAGGATCTGCGTCTGCCGGTCACCATGACCCGGGCCGATTACTATTTCGGCGACTGGAGCGTGACCGGCATCGCCGTGCACGAGATTCGCTTCAATAAGAATCCGGTCTTCGGCAGTGATTTCTATCCGTATCCCACCCCCCTGCCGCCGGAAACCATTCCCACCACCAGCTGGGACAACACCGAGTGGGCCCTGGCGGTGAACGGCGTCTTTAGCCAATGGGACATCGCTTTCTATCACGCCAGGCTCTACAACGATCAGCCCCACACGGTTCTCACTACCCCGGTGCCGATCCCACGGGTCAACCTGCAGCATGCCCCGATTACCATGTATGGGTCTGCTGCCCAGGCGGCCCTGGGCAACTGGCTTCTCAAAGCCGAAATGGCCTACTTCGAGGACCTGCAGTTTTTCAATGCCCCCACAGAGACCTTTCATCGCCTGGATGCTTCGGCCGGGCTGGAGTATTCCGGATTTCACGAAACGATTATCAGCCTGGATATTGCCAACCGGCATCTCGACAACTGGTCACTGGCCGTTGCAGCCGCCCCCGACTTTGTGATCGAGGATGATTTCCAGTCCGTCATCGGCCTGTCTCGGGAGTTTCTCGACGACACCCTGGAGCTGGCCGTTATTGCCTCTACCTTCGGTGTCACCGGCCAAAATGGGGCCTTCCAACGGTACACTGCCGATTATGATATAAATGATGATTTGGCCATTCTGGTTGGTCTAATCGACTACCAGTCCGGAGACAAGGAAGAACTGAAACAGATTGGGGAGAATGACCGCATCTATTTCAGGCTGCGGTACAGCTTTTAAGAAAATAGATGTTAAGGAACTGGCATCCCGCCAAGGCAATTTTTTCCCGGAGCGTAGCCTTTCTTGAAGGCCTGCCAGTGGCTGGATATATAGGTTCTGTTTTTGCGGGACATTTTAAGAGCATTGCGGCAGTGCGGCCGGTGAAAGCGACGGGACCGTTTGTTCCCCAGAACCCTTCCACCGGTACGACCCAACTGTATCCAGATCCCTTTTGAGGCGTTCATGGCATTTACCTGAGCGGCCATGAACTCTTCTCTATAACGTAGGTTCGGGGGTTTATACAGATAATATGCCATTCCCGCGGCCAGCATGGCGTGGTTCAGCATGACGCCGCCTTCCGTGTACACATAGGCCAGCAGTCGTCCGTAGTGGTCGGTTTTTTGCCGGTCGTATTCCAGGCGGACACGTTGGCCGCCGATAAGGTCTGCATTATAGCGGGCCGCCGCGTCCCCATAGGGTTCGCCGGGTTTATCGCGGTGTTTAATTTCGGGCGCGTTTATGCCGATGTAGCGGACAAAACGATCGTTGCCCAACAGCAGGGTATCACCATCAATAACGGCTTTGACAAGCTGCCATTGGGCGGACAGTAGAGTTGTCGGGAAAAAAAGCGCAATCAGGAAGACAGCGGTGACACATAGTTGGTGAACTCGATAGTTAGTCATATCTACGAACGTTGTCCTTCCAGGTCGCACACCCGGATTGCCGCCTCATCCAGCATATGCGGTAGACCCCCCTTTTCTTCCGGTGTATTGCCGAGTGTATCCGACCAGACTTTATCATCTTCCATGCAGTAATAGATCAGAACCCCGGGCGCCAGCGCTTTGATTCGCGCCGCAACTTGCTGATACAGGGCTATGCGCAGGGGTTTAAAGTACCGCATTTTGCCATCCAGACCGGTTATGAATTCACCATAGGGAATGGTGGAGGCCGCGAACCGGCGGGCTATGACCTGCTTGAGGGCCGGCATGAAGCGAAACGTCCCCAGGCTGATCCAGGCGACATTGTCGGGGGTCACGTGTTCGAATATCTGTTCCACCACCCGACCATAGGCCTCTTCACATCCGGGATAAATCACCATGGGGTCAAAATGGAATGCGAGTGGGTATTCCTGTTGTTCCATCCTGGCGGCCGCTTCCAGGCGGGCTTGCAGAGCCGCGGTACCCTTTTCCTGGCTGCGAATGATGTCGGGTGTATTCACCGACCACGCCAGTATGGTTTTACGATTGTGGGGCAACCCTACCAGGTTGTCGATGGCGGCGGTTTTGGTTTTCAGTTCCAGAACGCAGTGCCTCTGTGCCGCAAATTCGGTTACGAGCCGGGCGGCCTGGTCGGTCCAATATTCCCAGATAAGGCTGTCGGTAAACTCCCCGGTCCCGATACGGGAAATCTGTTGGGTGCTGAAATGGGCGTGCAGTTCCCGGCGGAGATCGGCCTGGTTTAAAAAAAACTGCAGCACCGGCGGATGAAAATAGGACTGCAGAATACAATAGGAACAGTCCATGGTACAGAAGGTGCCGATGTGCAGGATGAGATAGCCACAACAGGTGTACGTTTTGGTACCCGGGCATTTTTTTAGGAAAGCGCCCCGGTTGCGTGTCAGAAAGAGGACCTGCTTGGCCGCCTGGATTGGATCGGGAGCTGACGAAACCGTCTGGTAAACCGCCGTGGGATCGTCGACTACAATTGCTCGCAATCCCAGGGTGGACTCGAATTTGGGCACATCCGGATGGGCTTGGACCGCGGCATCCACGTATAGGGTCGAAATGGACATGATCGTTCGTATCAGGTCCGGCCGAGGAACTCAAACTCCAGTTTGGTTTGAATCGTTTGAATCCGCTTAAAAATCTCCTTGAGCATGGTCTGCTCGATGCGGGAAAGCTTATTGGGGGTCACATAGTTGTCCGGGGGTTTGTTTTCATCGACGATGTTCGTAATCTGGCGTACGAACCGCAACTGCAGTAAAAAGCGGTACGCCTGCTCCAGGTCGTGAAATTCACTCCAACTGAGTGCCTTGGCTTGATATATCAGCTGCAATCTTTCCAGGGTATTCGTTTCGTCAATCTTGTGTTTTAAAGCATAGATCCGGGCCAGATCGACAATGGGCTGCATCGCGGCTTTGATATCAAAAGCGTCTTTGTGTTCGCCTTTGGATTCAACCACAAAGTTGCGAAAAAAACCGAGGGGCGGTCTGAAGTAAAGGGAGTTCTCCGATAGATGCCTGAAAAATCCCGGCCAGCCGCCAAGTGCGCTGAAAAGGTATGTGCGCAGTTCCTCGATCAGGCCCTCCTCCCCGTATCCGCTCCTAAAATCGAAGAAGATGCTGGCGTTCAGGAGGGCTTCCGCTTCAGGGGCATGAATCCAGCCCTTGAAAGTCTGCTTCCATTCTGAAATCGAGAGGCACCACTCGGGATTCTGGGCCATGATTCCGCCTTTGCAGAACGCGTATCCGGCCCGGTCCAGATGACCGCATATCAGCTCGCCCATTTTTAGAAAATAGTCGCGGGTGGCCTGCAGCTTTTCATCAGAAACGTCCTCGAAAATAATGGCGTTGTCCTGGTCTGTTTTAAGCGTTTGCTCCTTGCGGCCTTCGCTGCCGAGAATCATGAAAACAAACTTTACCGGCGGCGGGTCGTATTCATCCAGAGTAAGCGTGATCACCTTGTTTAAAATAGCATCCGACAGCGTCGTGATCAGGCGGGTCACGTTATCTGCTTTGGCGCCGGCGTTGATCAGCCCCTGGATCATCCGGGGCAGCTTGGCATGTTTGTCGATAATCGCATCAATTGATTGGGCTTCGTTGATTTCGCGGATAAGAATCAGGGGGGACTCTCCCTGGAGCTGGAGCAGGTCCTGATTGGTGAGGATACCGACTACGTTATCGGCGGTGTCGGCCACCGCCAGGTGCTTGATGCCTTTTTGCATCATGACCATGAGCGCTTCAAAAACGGTTGCTCCGGATGCCACCGAAGCCAGAGGTGTAGACATGATGTCCGCAACCGGTTTGTCTATATCGTATCCGGCGGCGATCACCCTCGTGCGCAGATCGTTGTCGGTGATAAGCCCTTTAACCGGGCCATTGCTGCCATTTATGAAGATAGAACTGCACCGATGTTCACTCATCTTGACGGCCGCTTGCCGAATAGTGGTATCCTCACTGCACGTAATGATTTTCCGGGTGTACAATCCGGATATACCCAGGTTGAAAACCTGCAGATCCGCTTCCTTGGGACGCAGGCTCTTGGCTACGATCTCCGCGTATGAGCGATCCAGCATGCGCTTGCCGAACGTATCCGTAAAATATTCGGAAAACGAATCGTGGGTTTCGCACAATTGGCGAAAGCTTGCCTGGGGCAGGATGTAAAAGCTGGTGTCTTCGGTGGTCCGCAGGGTTCGCACGGCGATATTGTTGTTCAGCAGCATGGAAATACCACCGAATAGGTCGCCATCGGAGAGCACCGCTTTGAGTATCTGCTTGCCTTTTTCCTCGAAATAGCGTTCGGCGGCACCCTCCTGCATAATATAGAGGTAGTCGACCGTGGATCGATCCTGGACAAAAATTACCGTGTCGGCCGCATACTTCACCAGGGCGATTTCAGCCGCTACGGTTTCAAGGGCTTCCTGAGGCAGGAATGAAAAGGGAATCGTACCGGTCAGCATGTTCAGGGCCTGGCCGGCCGTAAGAATAGAGGCATAGGCTTCATTCAGCATGCGTTCGCTGAACTTGTCCACGAAATACTGGCGAAATTGTTTGTGGCGTTCACATACGTCCAGGAAACTATCCTTGGGGAGTACCACCAATTTGCAGTCCGTCTGAGCCTGGCTCGTCCGGGCGGAAATACCGCCATTCATCAAAATGGAGATACCGCCGAATATGTCGCCGGGTTCCAGGGTGGCGCTGAGAATTTTCTCACCCTTGTTGTCGAAGAAAAGCTCCAGCAGGCCCTTTTCGATAACGTATACGTTCTCGATCTGGGAGCGGCCCTGGGTGCTCAGAATCGTACCGGCCTTCAGGGTATCCAGGCTGGCCTGGCGGCTGAGACCGGCAATTTCTTTTTCGGGCAGTTGGGAAAAAAGAGAATTTCTTCCCAGGATAAGTTCGGCTTCAATATTTGAGGCGGGCATAGTACGATTTCCTCGAAGCGTTGATGGCTTCCCCCAGAGTTTGAATACCCATGGCTTTCAACAGGGGGAGCATCTTTATAAATAGTTCGGCCGTGGCAACCGCATCACCCACGGCCGTGTGACGGCCGGCAATCTCAACACCCAGGCGTTCAGCAATCTTCTCCATGGAGTGATCTTTGTGGCTCGGATGGATCACGGTGGATAATAGCATGGTATCGAGCATGGCGTTATCGAAAACAACTCCGGTCTGGGCCTGCTTCACCTCGAGCATGGCCATATCAAACGCTATGTTGTGACCCACCAAAATCGTATCCTGGACAAACCGGTGGAAATCCGGCAGCACTTTGGTGATCCGGGGCTGGTCGACCAGCATTTCAGGCTGAATACCATGCACCTTTACCGATTCCCAGGGCACATCTCTTTGCGGGTCCACCAGCTGATCGAACCGGTCGGCCTGCAAAATCCGCTGGTTGACGATGCGCACGGCGCCAATGGAGATTATTTCATCGCCCCCGCGCGGGTCCAGGCCGGTCGTCTCGGTGTCAAAGACGGTGAACACCAGCCCTTCAAGGGTTCGATTGTCGGCGGCCGTATCCTTGTTTGAGCTGCCGAAAAGATCGAAATCATAAAACTCCGGGCGCCCTACCGAGATGGTCGGAATATTGGCCGCCGTACCTGGTGTCCGGGGGCTGATGGTGGGCAGTACCAGTCGGAGCTTATGCTTACCTGTATTGTCATCGGCCGGATTCAAGATCAGATCCGCGCTATGCTTCTCCAGCACCTCCCCGATTGCCACCGGCAATGATTCGCCGCCGAAACTGACCGGCTCGTCCCGCCACTGATGGATATATTCGCGGTCCAGCGGGACTCCCTGCCAGCTGATTTCCAGATGGGCGAGTCCGCCTCTGCCGCCAATGTCCGCTTCAAAACGGCTGCAGCCGGTCGTACTTTGCAATTGTTCCAGGATAAAAAGGACCGCCGCGATCAGCGGGAAGCTGTCGCCCCGAAACCACCTGGGTTTTTCCGGTGCGCGAAACGTCAAATCAAGGCCCAGCACCTTTTCCGCGCGGCTCTGGACGGCGTGGATGATGTCATACATACGCATGGGAATCAGGGACCATTGCCCCCTGACACGGTCTGGAAATTCACGGTCGGTCAGGTTCAACAGCCTGCTCAAAGATTGCGCTTCGGCGTGGATGATATCGATAAAACGATCCCTTTGCCGGGCATCCATCTCCTTGAATTCTATGACGGCTTCCACGGCGGACTTCATACTCGCCAGAGATGCCCGGGCGCCGGTGGTCAGCTGTCCCAAGAGAAAATTGATCTTGTTTTCGGTTTCAACCCGCCGGGTCATATCTGCGGCGATGAACATAAAGCCGTTGAGTTCTTTGGTTTGATCCAGGATCGGCACGACTTCCACCCGCAGCATTTTCTCCCGCCGGCCGCTCACAATAAAACTGGTGGACGGGTTATCGTCCGTCGAATTGAGGCGTTCCACCACCACGCCCATGGCGTGGGTTACAACCGGCTTGTCAATGATATCGAATATGAATCTGCCCAGACCGATATAGCGGTTGCCATTCCTATCGGTTTCCATCCGGTTGCCTGGTTTGCCATCCTGCTTGAAATAATCCCGCGCGGTCTGGTTGAACAGAATAATCTGACCGTCGGTATCGCAAATAAAAATGCCGTGCGGCAATTGCGAAATAACCGCCGCCAGCACCTTGTTTTCACCTTCCGAATCGACCAGTGCTTCCTGGACCCGGGCTTCCATTTCCCGCTTGAGTCTCTGAAAATTCTCGGCCCCTTCGTTGATCACCTCGGCCAGTTTGCGGACGTCGGCCTGGCCGTCTATTTTAATCCGGTGCGAGGGGTTGGCCGAAATGATAATCCGGGTTTCATCCTTGATTTTACGAAAGGGCAGGATGAAATTTTGGAGCAAACCGTCAAGGGCCAGCCCGCTAACAACCATGACAAGAAAAGCAGTGCCGATAATATAAATGATATGCTGGCTTAAAAGCTCAAGGATGAGCGCTTTTTGAACCGGCTGCAGCCCACTCCAGATATGCCAGGTAAGGAATGTCAGGGCGGCAAGGGCGGTGGCGATGGAAAGAAATACAAAGAACCAGAATCTGTTGCGGAAGGAAATCATGCGTTGCCAAGCAGTTCCTTGATGTGTCGTATGATTTCTTCGTTGGAAAAGGGTTTGGTGATGTAAGCGTCAGCGCCTAAGATCATGCCTTTGCCGATATCGATGCTCCGGCCTTTGGCGGTCAGGAAGATCACTTTGATATCGCGCCATTCGGAATTGAGCTTGATGATTTCGCACACTTCGTAGCCATCAATCCCCGGCAGCATGATATCCAGCAGAACAAGGGCCGGCTTGTCCTTGGCGATGATTTCGATTGACTCTTCACCGCTTTGGGCAACCAACACTTCGTAGCCGTGTTGTTCGATCAAAAACTCGAGGGGAACGACTATGTTGGGCTCATCATCGACGATTAATATTTTGGGAGGCATGTTGGATCTCGTCTTTCAATATCCCTGGTTGTGACCAACAGCCGGCAACATGCGGCTGCTGATACAAGGTGTCGGTTCAGGAATCCAATTCAAATCAACGAAAACCGTCAGCATGGTCAACCGGACGTGGTCGAATTGGTTTGCATTCCTCGTCCGGTAGCGTATAAACTGTATTTCAATATGTAACCAATCAACTGTCAGGCGCTGATATGGACGATCACACGTCATCATCCAAGAAGTGGTGGCACTTACTGCTTTTTATCGGCGGCACGGTCCTCTCCGTCGGGTTGCTGCTCTATCTGGCGGAACTTTATTTTCCCAGTCCCTCCACCGCCAACACCACCCGCGAAGATATGATGATGCGACGCTATTTCAATGTTCGAAACTGGACGACATTGGGCTATCGGCCGCTTTATGACCCCGAGACCCGCACAATCACCTTGAACCGTGACCAGTCCTACGAGATTGATGGCTTGCGGATCACCTATCAGGGACTGGATGGAAAAAAAAAGTTCAAACTGGATTTGCGGGTGCTGGCGTTTGATCCCGAAACCCCGTTTCGCTACCAGATCCCCATCGCAGAGGCTCAAAAAGAATTCCTGCTCGCCGGCCGCAGATTCAAATTGGTCTCAGCCGGGCGCAATCGCCTGGAATTTAAGCACCTGTTTGCTTACGTTTCCAAATAGCCGGCCGGTCCGCACCCGTTTAACGTTAGGTGGCGCCTACTTCAAAGGCGGCAAACATCACCACTACCAAAATACCCTGGAAAAAGGCCGCAGCCAGCCAACTGGTAATACATAAAACCGCCACCCGGGTCGTATTCGGGTGATTGAACACCTGTTTGGCACCCACTGATGCCGCAATTATCGTCCAGATCGCGGTCCCCCAGAAAAGACCCAGGGAAATGGGTAGAAACAGGCCCACAATCCTTAGAATGCCAGGCGCACAAGCGAACGCCATCACCCGCATAACCGCTTTGCGATCGACCTGATGGCCCGGCACACGCAGGAAACGAGATCCGGCGTAAAACACGGTAAATGCCCAGACATACCAGGCAATCAGGGTGGTGATCGTCCAGATATTGACCGCCGTGGCGCCGGCCCGGCTAACGGTGCCGAAGCCCGTGAAAATGGCAAAAAAGCCGACCACCCACACCGCATGCCCATGGCTTTTGGGGTCGGCGATCACCTCCGCATAAAGCGTCGGATCCAGCTTGGCGGCTCTGACCATACGGTTCGTTAGGTTGCGCATACGTTTCCCTTAATCAGCGCCTGATTTCAGCCGGGTCCCACCTGTTTCTTCAACGCCTCCAGATACCTGCGAATCCCCTTGGGTTCGTTAGGTTCATTGGAAAACAGGCGTTTGATGAAGGTCGGCGGATTATCGAGTTTGGGATCCAGTTCCAAAGCTTTCTCGTAGTCGGCGATGGCTTTGCGGGGCTCGCCCAGGAGGGCGTAGGCCCTGCCTCGGTTCGCATAGGCGTTGGCCAGTTCCTTACCCTCGGCAATCTCCAGGGCCCGCTCGTAATCATTTAGCGAATCTTCCCAGCGCCCCAGGGTATTGAGCGCATTGGCCCTGCCCAGGTACCCGGTCGCCTCGTCGGGTTCGAGCTCGATGGCCTTTTCGAAATTTGCCAGTGCTGTCTCGGGTTTACCACGGGCTAAATTGGCAATACCGTCCGTAATGGCGTCTTCGTAATCCGACATGGTGATGCCGCATCCGGCAACGCCGCCGACTAGAATCACAGTGAGCAATAAACGAAATACTTTCATGCGTGCACTATATGCGTTTTTCCTTTAAAAATAAATCAAAAAAAAGAGAGGGGAACGCGCGCTCCCCTCTCGGGTTATGCGGTTGGAAGTTAAGTTGGCACCGCCCCTGCAACCCCAGGAGCGGTGCTTGGCCGAAGGGCCGTTTACTCGTCGTAGATGTCGTGCTTGAGGACTTCAACGTCCGCCGTGATATTGGTGGACATCTCACACTTGTAAGCCAGGAACCACATCATGCCGATGCCGAGAATCCACCAGCAGATCTGCCAGATCCAGATCGACGGCATGCCGAACAGCCAGGTACTGGCGTTCAGCGGGTCGCCGAACAGGGTGTTGCCGATAACACAGGCCGGTCCAATGGCAAACAGGTACCATACCAGCACAATGGCCCAGGCAATCGGAATGAGGCCTCTCTTCTCCTGCGGCAGGCCGGCATATTTCTTGAGGTAATCGTGGTACTCCTGCATATGGGCCTTCTCTTTTTCATCCGGCTGGGTGACCGCACTGATGATGACGGCCAGACCCAGGTTGAAGATAATGCCCCACCCGGCGCAGTGGATCGTCAGCGGGTAGGCGCCCCAGGGCAGTCCCAGCTTGAACTTGAAGGTCAGCGTGACGGCGACGATGCCGGCGGCCAGACCGGCCACGATGCCCTGGCGGGTGAACCACGGGAAGTAGCATACGGCCATCAGGGCCGGATACATCATGAAGCCGTAGGAGACCGCCAGACCACCGAGCATAACGATGGCGCCCGGTACAATCGAGGCGAAGATCAGAGCCGATAGACCGATGAAAAGCACCGCATACCGACCGTAAATGATCTGCTGATAAGCAGTCATGTTGGGCATGAAGTATCTTTTCAGGATGTCACGGGTCAGCATACCGGAGCAGGTGGAGATGTAAGCGGCTCCCGTAGACTGCATGGCAGCCAGGGCGCAGATGGCCAGGAGGCCGACCAGGAAGGGGGAGGCGTCTTTCATCAGGTGAATGAAAAAGGGTACCAGGTTGGCCTGTTTGCCGCCCACCAGGTCAGCCAGCGGCAATATGGTGGCAGAAGCACCCTCGGGCCGCAGCAGCGCCAGTACCCAACCGCCCATACCCTGCATGGCGGTGAAGACGAACAGGGCAAAACCGATGCCCAGGGTGGAAGCCCAAACCTGCTGCATCGGGAACGGTTTGGGGTCTTTGTTGGCAAACGCCCACATGGAGAAGGCCGGGGAAGCGTGGATGCCCATCAGAGCGAACATGTAGGTGAGGATCATCGTGCCGGTCCAGGCACCGCCCACGGCCTTGCCGGCGGAGGGAACCAACTGCATGACGCCCGGTACCGCCACAAGGTGGCTGTAGCCGTCCGGCGTAATTTTGAAGATCGCCTTCTTGTTGGCAAGAAAGACCTTCATCGCCTCCGGATCAGCCCATTTGGGAATATCCGCGCCATTCGAGTGAATGCAGGCGACGATATCTCCGAATTTGGCCATCAGGGCCCCGAAACCGCCGGCGTAGGTCACGGAGATGAGTCCGATGGTGATGATGCCGCCCCAGAGCAGGACGCACTGGACCGTATCAACGTAGGCCACCGAGCGGAGCCCGCCCAGACCTACGTACAGCATCACGACCACCGCCAGCAGCCACATGCCGACATTAACGGAGAACAGGCCGTCGGTGAGAATGTTGAAAAGAACGCCCGAGGCTCTCAGCTGGATTCCCAGGTAGGGAATGCTGAAGAAGATGGCGACGATAACGGTCAGAATCCGCATCGCTTCAGAATTGAAGTAAGCCTGAAACATCTCGCCCGGGGTTACGTAGCCGTACCGTTTTCCTATCAGCCATTGTCTTTTCAGGAAGAAAACACCGGTGATGGGAATGGTGAGGACATAAAATGATGCATATCCATACGGTAGACCGTCCCTCCAGATCAGGGCCGGGTGACCAACAAAGGTCCAGCCGCTGAAGGAGGTGGCCGTGGCTGCCAGGACAAAGACCCAGAGGCTGAGCTTTCTACCGGCGACGAAATACTCGGTGCCCGACTTGGCAGCCAAGTATCCCTTTATCCCGATGGTAATGCAGTATGCCCAGTAAAGCAGAACAAAGAAAAATAGCCAATATACATGCGAGCCCATATATGTTCTCCTTTTTAATGAAATAGATTAATGTTTGAGAGTGACGCCAGCGGGGCTACCAATAACCGGCGGCTCCGGTCTTGACTTTTAAACTTCGGGTTGACATCCGGCGACCGACCTTGCATGCCTTTCATCCTTTTCCCTGGAGCAGACAATGATAGAGTTCATACCCTCCGTCGCTTGCCCGGTCGCCTTGTCTCTGGTGATACACCATCTTACCCGGCTGCTCGGAAATCGAAAAATTGCAGCCTGGATTGCAGCTTACTATCACCCCCTTTCATCCGATAGATACCGGTAAATTCCCGAGCACCGGAAGGTTAATGGTTATAGGGTCGGCGCCGACCCAAAGTCGGCACCTATTCAGACATTTTCTTAATTATTTCTACAACTTCTGGATTTGCCAGCGTCATAACGTCACCGACATCCCCTTTATTTGAAATCGCCCCGAGTATCCGACGCATAATCTTGCCGGACCTGGTCTTGGGCATATCGGGTACGATCCAGACTTTGTTCGGTTTGGCGATGGGACCGATTTCTTCGCACAGAGCCGCGGAAATCTTGGCGGCCAGGTCATCCGATGCATCATACCCAGGTTTGAGTGACACATACATATCCGGCACCACGCCCTTGATATCATCGGAAACCGGTACAACAGCAGCCTCGGCGACCTCTTCACACACTAGGGCTGCAGATTCCAGTTCCTTGGTGCCCAGCCTGTGGCCGGAGACGTTGATAACATCGTCAATGCGCCCGAGTACCCTGAAGTAACCGTCTTCAGCCTGTACCGCGGCGTCACCGGTCATGTAGGGCCAGTCCCGCCAGTCCTTGCTGTTGATATCCTTGCAGTAGCGGCCAAAGTAGGTCTCTACAAAGCGGTCCCTATCGCCCCAGATGGTCTGGAACATGCCCGGCCAGGGATTCTGGATGCAGATGTTGCCGGCAATGCCGGCGCCTTCCTCCAGAACCTTGCCGTCGTCGTCGAAGATGATGGGGTGAATCCCCGGCATGCCGGGCCCGGCACTGCCCGGTTTCATGGGTTTGATAGCCGGCAGGGTGCTGCAGAGAAAGCCGCCCGTTTCCGTCTGCCAATAGGTATCCACGATGATGGCTTCCCCCTTGCCGACCTCTTTGTAGTACCATTTCCAAACTTCCGGCTCGATGGGCTCACCCACCGTGGTCATATGCTTGAAATGGTAGTTGTATTTGGCCGGCTCATCCGGACCGACTTTCCGCAGGGCGCGGATGGCGGTCGGCGCGGTGTGGAAGATGTTGACATCCAGATCCTGGGCAATCCGCCAGGAGCGGCCGGCATCCGGATAGGTCGGAATGCCTTCGTAAATCACTGTTGAAGCGCCCAGCGCAAGGGGCCCGTAAACGATATAGGAGTGGCCCGTGATCCAGCCGATATCGGCCATACACCAGTAGACGTCCGTGGGATGGATGTCCTGGACGAACTTGGAGGTGCCGGCGGCGTAAGAAAGGTAGCCGCCGGTACCGTGCTGGCAGCCCTTGGGCTTGCCGGTGGTGCCGCTGGTGTACATGAGGAACAGCGGATCTTCCGCATTCATCTTTTCCGGTTCGACCCGTGCCCCGTAGTAATCTTTAATCACATCGTTTACAAAATAGTCCCGGCCCTCAACCATGGGTGTGGGGGTTGAGTTTTTACCGGGGTAGCGTTGCCAGACGAGTACTTTGTCAACGACCTGGCCTTCTTCTTTGGCCATGTCAACGGCAATGTCCGCTTTCTGCTTGTGATCCAGCAGGTTGCCGCCGCGGTAATAGGCGTCGGCAGTAATCAGGACTCGTGATCCCGAGTCGACGATGCGGTCAGCCGCCGCCTTGCCGCTGAAGCCGCCGAAGACCTGGGAATGGATAACACCGAGACGCGCGCAGGCCAGCATGGTCACCGGCAGATCCGGGGTCATGGGCAGGTGCAGGGTAACCCGGTCACCGCGTTTCAGTCCGGCAAAGTCTTTCAGCAGCGCCGCCATTTCATTTACCCGCACGTACAGTTCCTGGAACGTAACGTGCTGGTATCCCTCTTCGATAAGCTCAGAAACGAAATGGATGGCTGTTTTGTTCTTGTATTCGGCCAGATGCCGGTCCACACAGTTGTAACTGGCATTGAGCTGCCCACCCTTGAACCACTTGTAGCAGGGTGCATCACTGGTATCGAGGATCTCGTCCCAGTACTTGTACCAGGTTAACAAATCCGCATACTCCTTAAAGCAATTGGGAAAGTTGTCCAGGGAGAACCGGTCATAGATCTCAGGGTCGGTCATGTTGGCTTGAGCAATGAACTGCGGGGAAGGATAGACCAGATCTTCCTCTTTCCAGTGTACTGCGATTTGAGCTTCTGATGTCTCCACTACTTCTTTTTCTGCCATAAATACCCCCTTTTAATGTAAATTAGGAAACCTGTCCTGTTTCCCTGCAACGTGTGGTCTGATGATGAAAACAGCCTCCCCCCTTTCAAACATGGATTCTTGAATTGGTAACTGGCGGTATCCGGACCGGTGGGATGCCGAATACAGCCTGTCTATGAATTGGTATGAACAAATATTGTTTATATAATGATTTTTAGATGTTACATCTGTTTTTATTGAGCTGGACAAGTTTAGGAGTCTGTCTGGACCAGGGGTGATCTCGGCGGTCAGGGGCTTGAATCGAAGACGTGCGGCCATTCTTGCAGTTAGCTCCTGTCGGGGTACCGGCGTTTTCGAACAGCCGGCGCCTCCATTAATATACTGAACGGCGTTTATTACTTACATTCCATTACATTCTTTGGCAATCATTTGTCAAGTGTTTTTAGTTCACTATTTCTATTGCGGTATAGTTTTTGTTGTTTTTAACAAAATGCGAATGCTGGCTTTTTCGTCGTTGGTTGTTAAACTTAATCAAGAATTGATGGGGGGGGGGGCAACTCATGGGTAGGGATGGGTAGGTTAAACCCGGGCGGTAAATCATATACTAATTAAATAGGGGCACCCCGCTAACCCAGGATTTCCTGCAACACATCGCTGGTGAGCAGCCGCTCTATGATTTTTTTATGTTCATTGAGTTGTTCACGGCTGCTGAACTTCAACTTCAGACTGTAATCCGGCCCTTCGAATCCCGCCGGGGGGACAAGTTTCACATTCCCGGGCAAGCCCAGCTCCCCTGCCCGCCGGTTGAAGCGCTCTTCCGCCGCCGTAAGGGCGGGATAGCGGCGGAACTTCATCAATTTCCTTATAAGCGCAGTCTTGTGCGGACGCTGCAGGTCGGCGTCTTTGCGGATCTGCATCACATCGCCTCCTGTAAGGACATCCCGCAAGGAGACACCTTCCCGGAGAGCTGTTTCCTGGGCATTGTCCAATATTTCACGCTGCACATTCAAACCGGCGTTTAATTCGCTAAAAAGTTCAAAAACCGCCTCGGCGTCCGCAGCCTCCAGTTGTTGCAGCCGCTCCGCAACGGGCAGGGGGAGGGTTTCGGCGATGATTCCTGCTTGAAAGTGCAGCGGCAGGCTAATCAGGGGCCGGAACCTGGGGATGGCGGTGGCGGCCAGCGGCAAGCCCGCTCTGCCGGCCGCTGCCGCCACAGCCGCATCATCGCTTAAATCTGCTGACAGCAGGTTGATCGCCCGGGAAATCTCGACCGGGTTCAAGTCCCGCCCAAACGCGTTGCCGGCAATGGCGATCTGAGCGCAACGTACGGATGGGGTGTCGGCTGCAAGCAGACGGGCATCCACCTGTTGCCAGCCCAGTTTCAGGCAGGACCTGATTCTTCTAAAACCGCATACAATGCGGCATTGCTGGTTTTCGATCGGCAGGAGAACCGGTGGGTTTATCAGGCCGGACGTGGCTATGGATCCCACCAGGGATTCTATATCTTCCCCGGTGGAAATCCGATACGTTTCGTCTTCCGTGGCAATCCGGTCGAGCGGGGTTGTTCCGGCTTTATATATCATATTCCTTGCCGGTTAGCTGGGTAAGCGCTTCCCGGTATTTCTGCATCGAGTTGACGATGACTTCCTCAGGCAGATTCGGTCCGGGAGCGGTTTTGTCCCAGTCAAGCGTGAGCAGATAATCCCGCAGGTATTGTTTGTCATAGCTTTTTTGGGCGCCGCCGGGCTGGTAATCGGCGCGGGACCAGAAGCGGGATGAATCGGGTGTCAGCACCTCATCTATCAGAATCAATTCATCGTCCACAAGCCCGAATTCAAATTTCGTGTCGGCGATAATAATGCCCTTTTCCAAAGCGAGGGCCGCCCCTTTTTCATAGATCGCCAGACTCAAATCACGGACTTTCTCGGCCAGTGGGCGTCCTAATTTTGCCACGGCACCCTCGAAATCGATATTTTCATCGTGCTCACCGATTTCCGCCTTGGTTGACGGGGTAAACAGGGTTTCCGGAAGACGATCCGATTCCTGTAGTCCGGCCGGCAGTTGAATGCCGCATACTTTCCCGCTGTTCTGATAGTCCTTCCATCCGGAACCGGATATATAGCCGCGGACCACGCATTCTACCGGCAGGGGCTGGGCTTTCTCGACCAGCATGCTTCTCCCCTCCAGCTGTTCGGCATAGGGCCGGCACGCTTCGGGATAATCGGCGACATTGCTTGAGATGATGTGATTGGCGATTAGCGGTTCCATGATTTCAAACCAGAAAAGGGATATCTGGGTCAACACCTTGCCCTTGCCCGGCATGGGGTTGGGTAGGACCACGTCAAAAGCGGATACACGGTCCGAAGCAACCATCAGCAAGGCATCCCCGAGATCGTAAATATCACGAACCTTGCCGCGGTTCTTCAAATTCAAATTCTCAAATACCGTTTCTTTTATGGCGTTTTGCATACCTTTTTTCCCTTTCTATATGTGGATTTTGGGTGGCTGAGTTGATGTAATCACCGGGACGACGGGGCACTTGGGACCTGCAAGCATGCTTGTGTCCGGCCATGACCTGAATAGCCACGATTGTCGGTGCTGTGTCTGCTGGTTATGATTTGAAGGCCTGAATAAACGTACGCAGCTTGGGAAGATCGATTTCATCTACGTCTAAGAATTCAATGCCGGTCGCGACCATGCCCGGCTCGGTTTCCTTACCGAAGACCGTCTTGCCATTTAGCTCTAGCAGATCGTCTTCCAACCCGATACTGACAATCAACTGGTCACCGGCCGGGATTCGATACTTGGTTTCGAGTAGGATACCCGATTCAGATACGTTCAACGTCCGTCCCATTCCCTGATACACGACCTGCCCTTCCTCGGTAACCGTTATGTGAGAAAGGTTAAGTGAGTCGATCCTGATGTGCCTTCTTTTTTCTGCGGAAGTCATCTCACCTCTCCATTTGGCTGCAACAGCCGGGGTTCTGGGGTTTTCCAGAAGCCATCTCAAAACGTTTTGAGGCCCCATCCGCCCGCTGTAGATAACCAGCGTCGCTGAGGCAGCTTCTATTTACTTACTTTTTATTGCACTGCAGGCCGTCTGCGCCGAAGCTGCGATGCAAATCGCGGAGCTTTCCATGATGTTTTTGATGGTTAGCGGCAATTTGTCGAATTCGGCTTGCATCGCGGTAAGGTCCACCGGATCGGCTTTCAGATCAGCCGATGCATAGACCGAAGCCGAGTTTGGTTCGTTGCCCAGGTCCAGAAAGGGGATCTTCCCGAAAAAGTCGTCCTTCTGCAGATGGGCCAGCAACACCTGCCCCGCTCTGGTTTTACGGACGATAAAAGCCTCGCCCTGGACGATTTTGAGCAGACGGTCTTCATTATCACCCTGGTTGATGACCGGCTTTTTATCCTTGAGTATTTCCTGCAGCTTTTCCTTGCCGTGCTTCATATCGACAACGCTGTCCGTTATGCTTTTAAGACGGTTGTCCAGACTGAAGATGAGGGCTTTGAACTCGCGTGAGATGCGCCCGAAATCCGTGGAAAGCTTGCGGGAGTCGAGTACGCCGACCTGCACTTTGCCAAGGGCCTTGATACTGGCGTTGCGGGCTACCGAACTGTTCAGAAAGGACTGGATGCTGCCGATGAAGGTTCCGTCGCCGATCGTGATGATCGGTACCGGTCCTTTGGGTGTCTCCCGGATCACCTCAACGGCGCCCTCGAGTACCACCCAGATCCAATCCCCATGCTTGCCCTGGGTGACCAGTTCATGCCCATCCTGGTAAGCCTCCTCGTCCACTACATACATGTAGTCCACGAAGGGGCCTTTCAGAACAGTCTGGCCGTCACGGACGGCCGTGTCGGCTTTCTCCTTCTTGGCCCCCAGGCGTTCAATTTCACCATCGTCCAGCTGGCGCAGACCATCCAGGATGATCTCCATACGCCCTTGTTGGATTTTTTTGTCTTCGGGGCACTTTTCGGTTCGAAATTCAAAATGCCCCTCCACCCAGCCGAACAAGGTGTAGAGGGCGTCAATTCCGGTTTTACTACCCGCGAAGGCATCGATTGGGTTCCCGTCCAGAAAAAACACCACGCCGGTATCGGCGATGTGGGGGCTGTGAATCCGCAAAACACCACTGTCGCCGTTGCCGCCCAGCAGCTGCATGACATCTGCCAGGCTTAAAAATTCCAGGTTGCCAGATAGCTCGGCTACGTTCTGCATATGCTTTTTATCCTGCCCAGTTCATTTCACGCTGGAGATATTTCAAGGTGGCCGACAAGGCAGCTTTGAGGGTTGGACCGACCCCGTCGCCGGCCAGAGCGCTGGCTGCGAATGCGGGCGCTTTTAGCTGCCGGTTGAGATCGTGTTCCATCTGCTTGATGGGCATGATCGGAATGCCTTCTTTTTCCAGGTCACGCTTGTTCCATTGCATAATCAGGGGGATTTTGAAGATGTTCAAACCGTAATCTTTTAGATTTTGCTGGAGGTCTTTGAGAGACAGCATGTTCTTCTCGCGGCGCACTTTCATTGAATCGGCCACAAATACGACCCCATCCACGCCTTTGAGTACCAGTTTACGAGTCGAGGCATATTTTACCTGGCCGGGTACGGTATACAGCTGCACCCTTACGTCGCAGCCTTTGATTTTGCCCAGCCCCATGGGAAGAAAATCAAAAAAGAGGGTTCGATCCCCCTCGGTATTGATGGAAACCATTTCACTTTCGGCGTGTTTACGGTAGGCTTTGCCGATTGCTTCGATATTGGTCGTTTTCCCGCAGCGGCCCGGACCATAGTAGACCAACTTGCATTCAATTTCACGTTTGCGCGCATTGAACACTGCCATATTAGTTACCTGCCTTGTACTCCTGTAATTTGCTGATTTACGAACTGCTCACCTTGATGTCAACGCTGAAGTCACCTTTACGGGGCCCTACTTTGATGCCCGTTTTTGCGTTGACAACCCCGGTGCCTTGAAAAATCGCGATAGGTGAGTAAAACTGCATATCATTCAACTGGTCGCCCGGGTTCAGGCTATCGATCAGGTTTGTTTCCCGGGCGCTGAGCAGGACACTGATGACATTTCCAGTCTGAAAACTCACTTCCAATTCGATGACTTCACCCTTCATGGGGCCGACCTCGAAAGCAATACCCACCGAATTGATATCCAGGATCTCTTCCTCTTCCTGCGGTTCTTCCTCGACGGGCTCCACCTCGGCTTCTTCCAGTTCGAGTTCCAGTTCGGGTTCCTCTTCCGGGACCGCCGCGGCCGCCGCCTTCGGAACCTTTACATCCAGGCCCTTTTTGTCAATAATGTTCTGGAAGAACATGCGCAGCTTTTTCAACTGGTCCTTACTCAGGACACTGCTTTCCAGCCACTCCTGAAACTGGGCGATACCGTCTTCGATTTTTTCACTGGCAATGTGGCAGCGAATAATATTTTTGGCTGCCGCCAGCCGGACCGAATCCTTGGATAACAGGGCTTTGAAATCCTCAATGGCTTTCGTGTACTGACCGAATTTCGTCAGGGTAATGGCCTCTTCCAGGGCCACTGCGTCCTCATCGTCGGTTTTAGCGTAAGAGAACAGTTTTTTAATCAACTGCTGGGATTCCTCGCCGATCTCGGGATTGTCCGGGGCCGCTTCCACTTTTTGGATCTCGACCTGGAGCCCCTTGAGTTTGGCGGCGATACCCGACAACAATTTTTCCTTGTTCTTCAGCTTCTCTATGGATTTTATAAGCTTAGCCGCGTTTTGGTAGCTCAGTTTCGATTCATTCAGTAGACCCTGCCCACGGTACAACTCCGCTTCTTTGAGAAAGGTCTTAATCTTCGTTCCTATGTCCATCTTTACTCCCCGTCATCTGAAGACTTTACTGAACGATCCTTAAGCGGGTACCCCTGCATCATGGTTCCAACAGCCCGCCGTAGGCGACTGGCGGCCTGTTCGCTGTTTCCGGGCACCAGGATCGCATTAACTTACCCTATTTCCTACCAAAATGTCAATAATTGGTCTCCATATAAATATATTGACAATAAACAGCAGTGTGCTATCCAGTTTCCAAGTCAGACCGGATGCATGCTACAAGCTGTCTCAAAAAAATCTTATAGCCCATCCCGGCATCAGGCACGCATATCAAATCCACACCATACAGGCTGTATTCCTGCTGGTTCCGTCCCCATTTAAGGATTTGATTCAGCCGCACGGACCTGGTTGGCAGCCGGACCCGTGACGCTTGACCGGCAAAGCAGGTGGGAAACAAAATTTGTGTTTGAGATGGCTTTCAACTAACCCGATTCAATTTTTCAAGGAGAGTGAACATGGACAAAAAAGTAACGGTTATCGGCGCTGGGAACGTAGGTGCCACCGCAGCTCAACGCCTTTGCGAGAAGGAACTCTGCGATGTGGTTCTGATCGATATTGTCGAAGGCATCCCCCAGGGCAAAGCCCTGGACCTGACTGAGGCGGCGCCTATTGAAAAACATGATTCGCAACTGACCGGTTCGAACGGCTACGAAGCTTCGGCCAATTCGGACATCGTCATCATTACGGCTGGTATTCCCCGAAAACCGGGTATGAGCCGGGATGACCTCATCAGTACCAATGCCGGCATCATGAAGAGTGTCGTGGAGCAGGTTGCCAAGCTTTCGCCGGAAACGGTCCTGATCATTGTCAGCAATCCCCTGGACGCCATGTGTCACGTGGCCTATGAGGCCAGCGGCTTTCCCAAGAACCGGGTGATCGGCATGGCCGGCGTGCTCGATTCAGCCCGTTTTCGGGCTTTCATCGCCATGGAATTGGACGTGAGCGTCGAGAATACCCACGCCTTTGTGCTGGGCGGACACGGCGATACCATGGTGCCCCTGCCCCGTTATTCCACCGTGGCCGGTATCCCGATAACCGAATTAATGCCCCCCGACCGCGTTGATGCCCTGGTGGACCGCACCGCCAACGGGGGCGCTGAAATCGTGGGTCTGTTGAAGACCGGCAGCGCTTTCTATGCACCCGCATCGGCGGCGGTTGAGATGGCCGAATCGATTCTCAAGGACAAAAAGAAAGTGTTGCCCTGCGCCGTCTACCTGGAAGGCGAATACGGGTGCAACGAACTGTTTATCGGGGTGCCCGTAAAGCTGGGCGCCGGTGGGGTTGAGCAGGTCATCGAGATCAATCTGACCGACGATGAACAGGCCGCACTGGCCAAATCTGCGGCGGCCGTTCAGGAGTTAAAGGATCTTCTGAAGACGCTTTAGCAATCGCTTGTTTTACCGCTGAAAATGTAAAGGCGCTGGAGCGTCAGGACCCCAGCGCCTTTTTTATCTCCCTGGCCAACTGCCTGGGGAAGCCGGGCAGCCCCCCGATCTCGTCTACCGATGCGTGTTTGATGGCCGCCAAGCTGCCGAAATGGGTGAGCAGCACTTTCTTTCGCTGTTCGCCGACCCCCTTGATATTGTCCAAGGCGGAATGGACCGCCGCCTTACGGTGCCGTCGTCGATAAAAACTGATGGCGAAACGATGGGCTTCATCCCGTATCTGCTGCAAAAACAGCAGCAAATCCTCCTGGCGCCCGAAATTGATGGGATTGACCCGCCCGGGTTTGTAAATCTTGTCCCGGATTTCTCCACGGGATTCATCTTTTTTGGCGATCGAAATCAGGTCGATGCGGTTTTCCAGGGTCATCTCGCGCAGGATGGCCCGGCCGATATTCAATTGACCTTTGCCGCCGTCCAGCATGATTAATTCCGGCAAAGGGGCATCATTTTTTTCAGGATCATAGCGGCGGCGCAGGACTTCCGCCATGGTCTGATAATCGTCCGGCTGGGTCACCGTCTTGATCTTATATTTCCGATAAGCCGATTTGTCCGGCCGGCCGTTTCGAAAAACGACCATGGCCGCCACCGGCGACTGCCCGAGCAGGTTGGAATTGTCGAAACATTCGATTCTGGTCGGCAAGCGCTCCAACCCCAACCGTTTCTGCAGGCGTTCCAGCATTCGTCGGTTCTCGTCCAGGCCGGCCTGCAGATCCCGGAGCCGGGCGGCGGCATTTTCGGCTGCCATTTTAACCAACCGTACCTTTTCTCCACGTTGCGGGGCCCGGATATACACCCGCCGCCCGCGCAGCCCGGTGAGCTTATCAGCGAGAATCTTATCATCATCCGGCAGTTGCGGCACCAGTATTTCTCCGGGGATATCCGGCGCGTCATCATAGTGTCGGCTGATAAATGCCCCGATAATCTCGCCGTCATCCGCCAGGGTCTGTTCGGCCTTGTAATGGCGTGATCCCAGCAAATAGCCGTTGCGGACAGTCAACTGGGTGACGACGGTCAAGGTCTCGTCACCGGCCACGGCCAAGATGTCCCGATCCCGAAAATCGTTGGTCACCACCACCTGCTTTTCAACCAGCTTTTCCAGGGCAAACATGCGGTCCCGCAACACCGTGGCCTTCTCGAAGTCCTGAACCGCGGCCGCCGCCTGCATTTCCTTTTTTACTTCGTTAATCAACTGGGGCGTACGCCCCTTGAGCAGCATCGTTACCTGCTCTGCGATCCGGGCGTATGTCTCGGCATCCACCTCCAGACAACAGGGCGCCAGGCAGATACCCATCTGGTAGTTCAGGCAGGGTCGGGTCCGGCGGTTGAAGGTGCTGTTCTTGCACTTACGTAACTTGAAATTTTTATTGATAAATTTAAGCGTCTGCTTCACGGCGTAAGCCGAGGAAAACGGGCCGAAATAGCGGGCCCCGTCTTTGGCGGGCTTCCGTACCACCATCAGATTTGGGAAGGGATGGTCCAGGTCAAGTTTAAGGGAGGGGTAGCGTTTATCGTCCTTCAGAATGACGTTATAATGCGGTTTGTGTTTCCTGACGAGGGTCGCTTCCAGAATCAGGGCTTCCTGTTCGCTGGCGGTGCGAATGGTCGCAAAATTCTCAATTTTGTCCACCAGGACCCCGGTCTTGATGTCCATCTGGTGCTTGGGCTTGAAGTAGGAAGCCAGGCGCTTTTTTAGATTGACCGCCTTGCCGACATAGATGACCGTCCCTTCTGCATCCTGCATCAAATAGCAGCCCGGACCGCTGCCGACTGTTTTCAGTTTTTCTTTGAGCGCCGTGTCCATGTTCCTATTTATCGTATTTCAGAAAGATTCAGATACGCGCAGAAAATCGGGGAATAAGGTTTTGGGTGTGTGTTTCAAATCCTTGAACCCCTGAACCCGCAACCCTGGAACCCTTGTTTGGGACTAGAATAGCATAATGGACGACAGATCCTTGATCCTATCGCGCAATTCGGCCGCCCGTTCGAACTCCAAGTCCCGGGCGGCCGCCTGCATCTTCTCTTCCAAGGCCTTGATGTGGGCCTCCAGTTCCACCCCGCCCTTTTCAAAGGCGGCCGTATCCTCGGCGACCTGGCCCGGATCAGCGGCCTCTTCAAGCCGATACAGGTTGTCCAGGGCGGTGGCGACGTCCTTGACGATACTTTCCGGGGTTATGCCGTAGCGCTCGTTGTGGGCGGTCTGGATTTCCCGGCGTCGATTGGTTTCATCCATGGTTTGCTGCATGGATGGGGTCACCGTTTCCGCGTAGAGAATCACCTTGCCGGCCACGTTGCGCGAAGCCCGGCCGCAGGTCTGGATAAGCGAGCGGGTGGAGCGTAAAAAGCCCTCCTTGTCTGCATCCATGACTGCCACCAGGGACACCTCCGGTATGTCCAGTCCCTCTCGCAGGAGGTTGATGCCGATGAGCACATCGAATTCACCAGCACGCAAATCCCTTATGATATCCATACGTTCCAGCGTACCTATGTCCGAGTGCAGGTAGCGGACCTGAATTCCGAGTTCATCGTAGTAATCCGTCAGGTCTTCGGCCATGCGTTTTGTCAGGGTCGTGACCAGCACACGCTGGCTGCGCTCCAGCCGTTTGCGGATTTCGGCAAAAAGATCATCCACCTGGTTTTCAGCGCTGCGCACCTCGATTTCAGGATCCAGCAGGCCGGTGGGACGCGCAATCTGCTCGGCCACCGACCCGGCGGCCTTTTCCAGTTCATAATCGGCGGGGGTAGCCGACACATAGATGACCTGGTTGACCCTGGATTTAAACTCCTCGAACGTCAGGGGCCGGTTGTCCAAAGCGGACGGCAGCCGGAATCCGAACCTTACCAGAGTTTCCTTGCGGGAGCGGTCGCCCTTGTACATGGCCCTGACCTGCGGTACGGCAATGTGGCTCTCGTCAATGCAAAGCAGGTAGTCATCCGGAAAGTAGTCGAGCAGCGTCGGCGGCGGCTCGCCCGGCTCCCGGCCGGTCAGGTGCCGGGAGTAATTCTCAATGCCGTTGCAATAGCCGATCTCCTGGATCATCTCCAAATCGAAATTGGTCCGCTCCTCAATGCGCTGCACCTCGATCAGCTGGTTCTGGGCGTGAAAATACGCCATACGCTCCTTGAGTTCGGTCTTGATGGTCTCCGTGGCGCGTTTCATGGTCGTGTCCCGCGTCACATAGTGACTGGCCGGATAGATGACGGCCCGGTCCAGTTTTCTTTTCACCGTTGCACGCAACGGGTCTATTTCGGTAATGCTTTCTACCTGGTCCCCGAAAAAATCGATCCGGATGGCCAGTTCCTCTTCATATGAAGGCAGAATTTCCACCCGGTCCCCGCGTACCCGAAAAACCCCCCTGTGAAAATCCGTGTCATTGCGCTCATACTGGATATTCACCAGTTTCCGCAGCAACTTATCCCGCTCGATTTCCATGTCGGCGTCAATTTCGACCCGCATGTCCAGGTAATCCTCCGGAGCTCCCAGACCGAAGATGCAGGAGACACTGGCCACCACGATGACATCCCGCCGCGACAGGACCGACCGTGTGGCGGAATGCCGCATCTTGTCGATCATTTCATTGATGGAGGAATCTTTTCGAATGTAGGTATCGGTCGTGGGAATGTAGGCTTCCGGCTGGTAATAGTCGTAATAACTAACGAAATATTCAACCGCGTTGTCGGGGAATAACGCTTTGAATTCATTGTAAAGCTGAGCCGCCAGGGTCTTGTTGGGCGCCAGCACCAGGGTCGGCCGTTGCAGCTGGGCAATCACATTGGCCATGGTAAACGTCTTGCCCGAACCGGTCACACCCAGCAGTACCTGATGCCGGTTGCCGCTTTCGATGAAATTGCTCAGGGTATCTATCGCATCGGGCTGGTCACCCTTGGGGGCAAAGTCGGTGTTGAGTACGAACATGGTTTTCCTGAATATTGCACGGTTACGATCTGCAAGTACAATCCGTGCGGCTGGTTTCGGGTAGCCTTAAATGTATGTACAAAAATACAATTGTAAAAAGGGTCCTATGAAATATTCAGGCTACGCCTTTTCGATCAGCACCGTGCAAAGCGCCCCGATGCCCTCTTCCCGGCCAAACAGGCCCAAGCCTTCCGTGGTGGTGGCTTTTATACTGACCCGACCTGCGTCGATTCCAAGTGTCCGGGCCAGGTTCTGCTGCATCTGGATCCGGTAGGGGGCCAGTTTGGGGACCTGGGCAATGACAACAGCATCGATATTGCCGATCGCATACCCGGCTGCGGACAGCATTTTGCCTGTCTGCGCCAGCAATACCAGGCTGTCGATGTCCCGATAGTCCGGATCGGAATCGGGAAAATGGTGCCCGATGTCCCCCAGGGACGCAGCCCCCAGCAGCGCATCGCATATGGCGTGCACGAGCACGTCCGCATCTGAATGGCCGGCCAGTCCCCGGTCGAAGGGGATGGTGACACCGCCCAGCACCAGCGGTCTGTCCGGCACCAGTTTGTGGACATCCAGGCCCTGCCCGACTCTGATTTTCATGTTCGCTCCTGGTCGAAAATTACCTGTCAAAATAACGGCAAAAAAGATATCATAAATGTTTATAGCTGTACATTACCATTCAATCTTGGTGTCCGTCCATAAGCAGACAGACACGAATTGATAAACCTTGACAGGGTCCCCGACAGTAGCTAAGGCATGGGGCCGCGTGTGTGCGGCGGCACAAGCATCTGCAGCTGCGCCGCCGGCTTGGCGGGCTCAAATAGATTTTAAGGTGAAATTGTACCGGGAGTATCGATGGACATAAAAACAGCGTTAAATGATGCCCTGAGCACGGGGCAAAAAGCATTGACTGAATTTCAGGCCAAACAACTGCTGAAACAATACGCCATTCCGGTTGTATCCGAAGCAGTGGCGACAACCGCAGACGAGGCTGTGCGCCTGGCGGATGAGACCGGCTACCCCGTGGTCCTGAAGGGTATGGGTGCCAACCTGCTCCACAAGACCGAACGGGGCCTGGTACACCTCAACCTTGCCGACGACGAGAGTGTCCGCCGGGCAGCCGAACACGTTGTCACGACCGCCGGTCGGGATCTGGAAGGCATTTTGATCCAGCCGCAACTGAAAAGCCGTCGGGAATTCGTGGCCGGACTTTTTCGAGACCCCCAATTCGGGCCGGTCGTCATGTTCGGTATCGGGGGTATCCTGACCGAAGCGTTATCGGACGTAGCCTTTCGCCTGGCCCCGGTCAACCGGGCAGACATCCGGGACATGCTGACGGAGATCAAAGCCGGAACCCTGCTCGGTGAATTTCGCGGCGAGGCGGCTGTCCGGACCGGTCAATTGGAAGAGATTCTCATGGCTATCGGGCAGCTAGGTCTGGATCATCCCGAGATTGCCGAAATCGATATCAATCCCCTGCTCGCTGCCCGGGACGGATCTCTGATCGCGGTGGACGCTTTAGTGGTTCACGGTCTACCGCAGGCCGTTTCCCAGGAAACGTTCGCGGTTGATCCCGCAGCCATCGCGGCGCTCTTTTATCCAAAAAGTATCGCTTTTGTAGGCGCCTCGGCCCAGATGGGCAAATGGGGGCATATGTTAATGTCCAATACCATCAGCGGCGGCTATGAAGGTGACATCTATCTGGTCAATCCCAAGGGCGGCACCATCGCCGGACGACCGGTCTACAAAAATATCGACGTTATTCCCGGACCCGTCGACCTGGCTGTGGTGACTATTCCGGCGGCGCTGGTACCCGGCCTGATCCCGCAGATGGAGGCCAAAAAGATTAAAAACATGCTGCTGATCACCTCCGGCTTTGGCGAAACCGGGCCCAAGGGCAAGCAACTCGAAAAGGATCTGGTTCAAGCCGCCCGCAAAGCCGGCATCCTGATTTTGGGACCGAATACAATGGGCATCTGCAATCCTCATAAAGAGCTCTACTGTACCGGCAGCCCGGTCCATCCTCTGGCCGGCTCCACCGCCATGGTGGCCCAGTCCGGCAACATGGGCACGCAGCTTTTGGCCTTTGCCGAGGCGCAGGGCATTGGCATCCGAGCCTTTTCCGGATCCGGCAACGAAGCCATGATTACCATCGAAGACTATATGGAAGGGTTCGAAATAGACGACCTCACGCGGACGGTGATGCTCTACATAGAAAGTGTCAAAGACGGACGCCGGTTTTACGAGAGCGCCTGCCGGGTCGGTCGCAAAAAGCCGATCGTCCTGTTGAAAGGGGGCCAGACCGGGGCCGGCAACCGGGCCGCCGCCAGTCATACCGGTGCCATGAGTTCGGATGCCAGGGTGTTCAATGCGGTTTGCCGGCAGGCCGGCATTGTAAAAGTCGACCGATCCATGGACTTGTTGGATCTGGCCGCAGCCTTTGCGTCGGTCCCCCTGCCAAAGGGCAACCGGGCGGCTATCATGACCCTGGGCGGTGGCTGGGGCGTCATTACCGCCGACCTGTGCGCCAGTTACGGTCTGGCGGTACCCGCCCTGCCCGACGAGGTTCTGAAGGTTCTGGACGGTATTCTACCGCCCTACTGGAGCCGCGCAAACCCCGTGGATATCGTGGGCGAGAACGATCCGGCCATTCCCATGACCACCCTGGAAGCACTGCTCAAATGGGACGGATGTGATGCCGTTATCAACCTGGGCATCATGGGGCGCCGCATCTTTGTCGAACGCCTGTCGGCGTCGGTGCGCAAGGCCGACGAGAATTTTGCGCCAGAGATCCTGGATCTGGCCAACCAGATGCTGGTCGATTTCGAGAAACAATACATCGCGCACGTGATCAACCTGATGCACACCTACGAAAAACCGGTTTTCGGGGTCAGCCTGCTGACGGACCAGGAAGACCAGACTGTCTACCGGGTTGGCGATGACGAATACAAAGGCCTGTTTTACGAAACACCGGAACGAGCCGTTAAAGCCTTTGCCCGCATGTATGAATATCAGCGGTTTTTGAACCGCAAATAATATAGAATGGAAAAAAAAAGACGGATGTTGAAAACCAGACCTATGGAAACCTTTACCAAGAAAAAACCCTTTAAGTACCAGTTCGATTTTGAGATCGGTTATTTGATTAAAAGCCCCTGCCGGGGCTGCGATGACAGACCTTTTTTCCCGGAATGCATCAAACAGTGCCGGATTCTGGATGATATCCACACCGTGATGGCCGAGAGTGTCTCCTGTTCCCGTAGTTCGTAGACCGAAAATATCGATTTTCGCATGGTAATTCCATCATAGCGAAGGGGGGATCACATGGCGTATTCGCAACATTGGGAAGCTCTGGAAGCCCGGGCCCAGGAATTTGAGAGTCCGGAAAAACACCTCAAACAGCTGATCTCGCAACCGGAACGCCTGGCTGCCTTTTCTCTGTCTGCAGCCGGGCTGTTCTATGATTTCTCGCGCCAGCGGCTCGATGAGAATACTCTAAAGCTGTTGTACGCCCTGGCAAAAGATGCCGGAGCCGGAGACCGGTTCCGGTCCATGTTGCAGGGTGCCACCGTCAACCGTTCGGAAAACCGGGCCGCGCTGCACACCGCCTGCCGGGATCTCTCTCCTGATTCCATCCTGGTCGACGGAACCGATATCAAACCCGCCTTGCACAACGTGAACCAACAGGTGGCCCGTTTTGCCGATGACATTCACGCCGGCCGCCTGACCGGCGTCGGGGGACGGCCCTTTCGGCATGTTGTGGTCATCGGTATCGGCGGGAGCTATCTGGGCACTCAGTTTCTTGCGCATGCCCTGCGTCATCGCGCGGATAAAGGTCTCAAACTCCACTTTCTCTCCAATGTCGACTCGCACAATTTTGGCGAGATCGCGAGCACCATCGATCCGGAAACCACACTTTGGATTGTGATATCAAAGAGCTACACGACTGCGGAAACCCTCGCCAACACACGTCAGGCGTACACCTTTATGGAGAGCCACGGTCTGAATCCGGCCCGACATGTCGTCACCGTTACCAGTAAGGGCAGCCCGGGAGACGATCCGGACAATCCTGTTCTGGCAACCTTTCACATGTTCGACTTTATTGGCGGCCGCTACAGCGTGACGTCGGCGGTGGGCGGAGTTCCCCTGAGTCTGTACCTGGGATCCGACTGCTTTGCGGAACTTTTGGAGGGGGCGGCCGCCATGGACCGGCATGCCGGGGAAACACCCGCCGAGCAGAACCTGCCCCTGACAGCAGCATTGCTGGATGTGTGGAATACGACGCTCCTGGCCTACACGGCCCTGGCCATCGTGCCCTATGCGGCGCCCCTGGACAAACTGGCCGCCCACATTCAGCAGCTCAGCATGGAAAGCAACGGTAAATCGGCCACCTGGCACGGGAAACCGCACACAGGCGACAGCGGCGGATTCATCTTCGGGGAACCCGGTACCAATGCCCAGCATTCGTTTTTTCAGCTGGCCCACCAGGGCCGGCCCCTGCCTGTCGAGTTCATCGGGGTCCTGAACAGTGTCTATCCCCAGGTTGATTCGAAATCAAAAGGGGTCACCAACCATCAGGAACTCTGGGCCAACTTGATTGCCCAGGCCGATGCCCTGGCCGTCGGGAAAACAGCTGCCGACCCGGCCCGGTCATTTCCCGGCAACCGGCCCTCGACGACCATTGTCATGTCCGACCTCTCGCCCCGCAACCTCGGTGCGCTGCTCGCGTTTTATGAGGCGCGGACCATCTATGCCGCCTTTATCTGGGGGATCAACCCCTTCGATCAGTTCGGGGTAGAACTTGGCAAACAGACCGCCGCCGGATTGAGGGCCGCCATGGCCGCTCAGAATGCAGGCGACAGCGGATATGCTGCAGACCTGGATCCGATTCAGACCTTCTATCTCGACATGCTGTCCAAGGGCGAAATTCCGGGATGAGAATTACAGCCGGACGTTTGCAGGGCTCGGCCCGCCAGGTCCTTGTTGACACGTGGGCGACAGGTCTCTATAATCCATCAAAATCCTTCAGATCACGTTTGGATTGAAAGGCAGGCCACCAGACGCATGACTTCTACCCCATCAGGCGATCCGGATTTTCTTGCTGGACTGGAAGGCTTAGAATCCGTCGACCGCTATAGGATTTCAGGCAAGCTCGGCCAGGGCGGCAATGCCATCGTCTATCTGGGGGTCGACCCTTACATCGGCCGCAACGTGGCCCTGAAAATATCCCAACCCAAATCAGACAACAAGCGGCAGAATTTTTTTGTTGAAGCACAATCCGCCGGCCGCCTCAATCACCCCAATATTGTCTCTATCTACGATGCGGGCACCTACGGTACCTACTGCTATATCACCATGGAGCATATCAAGGGGGATACCCTTGAAAGGCATTGCCACGCAGGCACGCTACTACCCATGCAGCAAGCAGTTGAAATCATCTTTGCCATCTGCCAGGCCCTGGATTACGCCCACAAGCAGAAAGTCATCCATCGCGATATCAAACCTTCCAATATCATGCTCGATGAAGTCGGATCGCCCAAGCTGACTGACTTCGGGGTGGCCCAGATCACCGAGCACACCTCGGAAACCGGTCTGTGGGGCACCCCGAGCTACATGTCGCCCGAGGCGATCAAGGAGGAGGCTCTGGGCAGCTACAGTGATATTTTCTCGCTGGGCTGCGTCCTGTATGAACTGCTGGGCGGGCAGCAGGCTTTCCCCGGCGAAAACAATTTTGCCATCATGTACAAGATTACCAACTCGGACCCCACCCCCCTGAGCGAACTACGCCAGGACCTGCCGCCCATTCTGGAAGATATTGTCGGCAAAGCCTTGACCAAGGATTATACCGAGCGCTACCAGTCCTGCCTCGATTTTGCCTATGACCTCCGGGTGGCCCTGCGCGGGCTCACGGACAACCTGGTGACCGGAAAGGCCAAGGATGTCCTGGACCTGGTACACAACGTGTCTTTTTTTCACAACTTTTCCAGAGAGCAACTCAGCGAGCTTGTGAACGACAGTACGTTGATCAAAGTGCACAAGGGCAAGACAATAGTCGCCGAAGGTGATATCGACGATGCGTTTTTCGTGATTCTCAGCGGCAAGGCCCTGATTCGGAAGGGTGAAACGAATATCGCCACTATCGGTGGTGGTGAGTGTTTCGGGGAAATGGCCTGTATCGCCGGTCAGGCCCGGGTTGCCGCGGTCCTGGCGGAGACGGATTGCATTCTCATGAAGATCAATGCGACCCTCATTGACCGCTCGTCCGAGTCTATCCAATTACTCTTCTTCAAGAATTTTGCCACGACGCTGGTTAAGCGTCTCTCCCCCAAAGGGTAGGAGCCGAATCAAAAAAGTCTTTTGGCCCAATCTTCAGCCTTCGCTGAAGCTATGGCTGATAAACTCTGTTGTGAGCCTTGCTTGCCCGGCGTAGCTCGCAGGGCGAAGACGGGACTTTGAGCCAAAATCCATGCTTGAGACGCCTCCTAATTATCGCTAATTTATCCTTCTAATAAAACCAAATCCAGTCAATCCGTCGCGATTAATCCAAATAGAATTTCGTCTCAGACTATCATTCTGATTAAAAAATCCTGGCTCTGAGGGCCAGGCTTTGGGCCGACTCTAAAAGGGGCTTCACCATAAAAACTCAAAGGCAAAACCATGCATCGCGCAGAGACGCAGAGGCGCAGAGAAAATCAAAACCAGAAATTGGTCGCACTATCGTGCGAAAAACCACTTCAATGCCCTTTAGGTTTTAATCCCGCGTAGCGGGATAATAATTGTGGTTTCCCAGCTGAGCTGGACTGTTCATTAGATTTTTGACTGAAGGAAGACGTCTCTGCGCCTCTGCGTCTCTGCGCGAGAATAATGCTCTTACGGCACAGTCTAATATTGCTGACTCCCGTGAAACGGGACGGGATTGTCCCCACGGACCAACTTTTAAAGGATTGAATAAACATTGGAAGTTTAAAGCACTTGACCGGCGAGGATCTGGTTGTTGGCGAGACCGTAGTTGAGGACCTGCTCCCCGTTTATGAACACGTGCTCGATCCCCGAAGGCCGGCGGTTGGTATACTGGCGGGTGTTGTTGTCGCGGATGGCATCATGGTCAAAGACAGTGATATCGGCCGCGTAACCAGTCTTTAAATAGCCTCGCTCCCTGATCCCAAAGCGATCGGCCGCGGCACCGGTCATCCGGCGGACGCATTCCTCCATGGTGATCAGACGGTAATCGCGGGCATATTGCAGGAAAAGCGGAAAATTGCCGTAGGCCCCCGGATTCTGGACGCCGGCGGGTGCCGGGGTGGCATCGCTCATGAACATTGCCGCCGGGTCCTGCATCAGCATCTCTATATTCTCCAGACTGCTGTAGCGGTGGTTCAAAACCTTAGCCCGGCCCCCGCTCAGGCGGGCCATGTCAATGAAATTATCAAAGGTGTCCATACCACGCGCCTTGGCGATTTCTTCGAGAAACATGCCGTTGAATCGATTCAGGTCCGGGTGGCGGGCATCGGTGATCTGGATATCTTCAAACCCGAATCCCAGGAGCGATTTGATCAACATGATTTCCATGCGCAAGCGCATCAGGCTGGTGGTGTCGGTGTAGGTTTCCGGCACACCGGCCAGAAACCACTTGGGGAAGAAGACATTAATAACGGACGTACCGCAGTGGTATGCGTAGGTATCGTACTGGATGTCCAGTCCCTCCCGACGGGCGGCGGTAATCAGGTCCAGGGATTCACTGCAGGTTTCCCAGGTCCGCTCGCCCACGAATATCAAATGGGAAAGCTGTAGACGCACGCCGGTGTCCCGGGCCAACTGGATCATCTCCTCCAGGGCCAGCAGGTTGTGGGGACGCCCATAGGGTTTTAAAGGGTAGGTACCCGAAAGGGCGGAATAGGCCTTCATATGGACGGTCAGGATCCCGTCTCTTTTTTTCACCAGCCCGGCAATTTCTTGCAGTTCGCGGTCTGTCGCAAATACGCCGGGTTCGTATTGAAGCCCCAGTGAAATTCCATAGGCCCCCTGTTCCAGGGCCTGTTCCAAGAGGTATAGCAGGGAGCGCATTTCGTCCGGCTGCAGAGGGGTCGGATCGAAACCACGGATGGAGGTCCGGGTCGTTCCGTGGCCAGCCAGATTAACGAGATTATGACTCAGGCCCTGCATGCGTATATGCTCGAAATAATTTGTCATTTCGTCCCAATGAAGATCGAACAAGCCCTCCGTAGGCACGGCGATCAGCTCACGATGGGGCGTCTTTTTCTGGAAACCGGCGACCCCGAAGCCGCAGTTGCCCCCCACCAGGGTCGTGACACCCTGCTCGGTAAACGGGATTTTCATGTCCATGCGCCCCGGCATGGGTAGAACCCAGTCCATGTGGGTGTGGCAATCAATGAATCCGGGGGCGATGACCTTGCCGCTGCAATTAAGGGAAGTCCCCTTAAAACTGATGCTGCCGGGGGTGACGGCTTCGATCTTATCGCCGCTGATCAACACATCGCCGTAGTAGGCTGATTTGCCGGAACCATCGGCAATTAACCCGTTTTTGAAAAGCACGCGCTCGGGGCGATGGGCGACCCAGAATCGCGGGTTGCGGGGCTTGGTTTCCCAACGCTGCGGCGAAATTTGGGTGATGTCACGTTTGGCAACCGTCTGTTTGGGCTTACCGACACAGCCCAGCACAGGCGCCAGGGCTGCAGCCACCGCTATTTTGGCGGATGAGCCGAGAAACGCCCGCCGGTCGGGATCGTGTCTGGTTAGAGAATCTTTCTTCATGGGAACCTGTAAACCGAAGCGCCCCAGGTCAGGCCGGCCCCGAGACCCAGAAATACGACCACGTCACCGGGCTTGCCGAGAAGGCCCTGCTCCTTGGCCTCGTCCAGGGCCAGGGGAATGGTCGCAGCCGTGGTATTGCCGTATTTCTGGATGTTGTTGAACACTTTCTCCTGCGGCAAATCCATGGCCTTGGCGTAAAACTGGTTGATACGCAAATTGGCCTGGTGCGGAATGAATAGCGTTACCTCCTCCAGGGCAACGCCGGCCTTTTGCAGTACCTTGACCGTGACCTCGGGCAGTCGGCGGACAGCCAGTTTGAAAATGGCTTTGCCGTCCATGGTGGGATAGTGGCGCCCGGCCGCAAACATCTCTTCCGTGAACCGAGGCATCTCCCGGGACGCCGGCGCTTCCACCATCAGGCTCTCGGCAAAGGCCCCGTCGGCGTGCAGTTGGTGGGCCAAGACTCCGACATCGCTGTCGGTTTCCAGGCCGGTAATGCAGGCCGCAGCCGCGCCGTCACCGAAGATAACGGATACATCCCGGCCGCGGGTGGAAATATCCAGACCCGTGCTGTGGACCTCGCCGCCCACGAACAGGATTTTTTCGGCTAACCCGCTGCGGATGTAGGCATCCGCCACCTCCAGGCCGTATAAGAAGCCGGTGCACTGCTGCCGGATATCCAAAGCCGTGTGTCGGCCAGGCCCAGCTTGTTCTGCAACAGGCAGCCGGAACCGGGGAAGTTCAAATCGGGACTGAGTGTGGCGAAAATGATCAGGTCTAAAGCTTCGGCCTGCCAGCCGGCCCTTTCAAGCGCTATCTTGGCCGCTTCCAGGCCCAGGTCCGATGCACCGACCCCGCCCTCTTCCGGAATCCAGTGACGTTGTTCAATCCCGGTCCGTTGCTGGATCCACTCATCGGATGTGTCCATCCACTGGGTCATATCCTCATTGGTGACAACCCGGGGAGGCAGATATTTACCGGTGGACCTGATGACGGTTCTTCGCATAGATCATCTCCTTCCAAAAGGTTCAGGGTTCAGGGTTCCAGTCTTCGTATTACGAGCTACGACCGGCAAACAAAGGTTCAAGGGTTGTAAAGTTTTAGCCGAAACAGGGGAAATCCAACCTGCCCCTTGAGTTTGCATCTATACGCTTTGATAAGGTTTTTTTCAAGACAAGTATGTACCGGAAACGTTGCAGAAGGGACCAATCGCGTCTATCCTTTGCGCGGCCTTTTCGGCTTGACGTTGCGGGTGGCGACTGCTTCCAATGGGTTCTCGGGCCAGTAGTGTTTCGGGTAGCGGCCTTTCAGCTCTTTCTTGACTTGTCTATACGTAGTTCGCCAGAAACCGCGCAAATCCCGGGTCACCTGCACCGGGCGTCCGGCCGGTGAAAGCAGGTAAACCAAGACCTTGCGGCGTCCTCCCAAAACTGTCGGGGTATCCTGCAGGCCGAACATCTCCTGCAGCCGCACCGCCAGTATCGGTCCGTCCCCGGCGGTGTAGTCCAGGCGGATCCGGGAACCGCTGGGTACCTCTATAGCTTCCGGGGCCCAGCGACCAAGTTTGCGATGCTGCTGCCAGTCAAGCAAAGCCCCCAGGATACTTAGCATGTCCAGTTTTTTCAGGGCGGCGAGACTGCGGCACCCGCCCAGGTGCGGTCCCAGCCAGCTTTCTATACCCGCCATCAGGGCCGCGGGCTGCATGTCCGGCCATTTCCCGCGTTCAGAACCGTGATCATGGATAAATTGCACCCGGGCCATCCAGCTACGCGTCTTTTTGCCCAAAGGAAGACAGTCGAAACCAAATTCACGTATCCCTTTCAATAAAGCATTGCAAACATCAGTTTTACCAGGATTTATTAAATCCTTTTCTTCAATAACAACCTGGCCGATCCGGCGCTGCTCATGGCTGACCACCCGTTTCCGGCGACTGTCCCACTGAACGGAATTCTCAGTGTCGATCCTGTCCGCAAGTACCGCCTCGAGGTCCTCGCGATCAACTGGTGCGGCCAGAAATATTCGGGCGTTGTCCGGCCGTCCATCTGTCCGAGCGGCTACGATCAGGGGGGTGCCGCAAAGGGGATCGGACTCCGGTAAAAAAGCACCCCGTCCGCCGGAAAGGAGATAGCGGTTACGACTGCCCGACCGTAATTTCCCGATGCGGTCCGGATAGGCCAGGGCCAGAATCTTACCGGCATCGTTTATATCGGGGGCGTCTTTTTTCCCCGGGCTGACGATTTGCAGCCAGCGTTGCGCCAGTTGCCGGGTCCGGGTCACGGCACGGTGGTCGCGTCCGTTCTGTTGGCGCCCCTTGGATTTACGACCTGCCGCCTGAAGCTGTTCGAGCCTGACCCGGATGTCCGCTTCGCGCCGGATCTCGGTGCGGGCGCGGATATCCCGACCCGACAACAGGGCGGCCACTTCCGTTGCCGTGCGGGCCCTGCCCAGAGCGGCGCTTTTCAGAATCATGTGTCCCAGTCGGGGGTGCATACCCAGGGAATTGATCCGATGCCCATGCGGGGTCGCCCCGCCTTGCGCATCCAGGGCGCCTATGTTTTGCAGTAATTTACGTGCCTGACCAAGTGAGGCCGGCGGCGGTGAATCCAGCCAGGCCATGGTCTTGATATCCGGATTGCCCCAGCAAGCCAGTTCAAGGGCCAGGGGGGCTAAATCCGTGTTGAGAATTTCCGGTTTCGTATGGGGCACCAGGGACAGCTGGTCGTGCTCGGTCCAGAGCCGAAAGCAGGTACCGGGTCCGGTGCGCCCGGCGCGACCGCGCCGTTGATCAGCCGAAGCCTTTGAAACCTTTACGGTTTCAAGCGAAGTCATCAGGCTGCCGGGTTGAAAGCGGGGTATGCGCATCTGTCCGGCATCCACGACAATGCGGATGCCTTCTATGGTCAAACTGGTTTCGGCAATGGATGTGGCCAGGACCACTTTACGCTTGTCCGGGGCACAGGGACGGATGGCACGGTCCTGCTTCTTCCCGGACAGATCACCGAATAGCGGCGCGATTTCCACCCCGGGGTCCAGGCGATCGGTGAGCAACGCAGCCACGCGCCTGATCTCACCCGCCCCGGGCAGGAATACCAGGGCGCTGCCTGACTGACCGGCAAGAATACGCACAATCTCATTGGCAATGAAAGCAGCCGTAAGGGGCTGGGCCGGTTTGGAGAGATACTGGGTCTCGACGGGATATTGCTTGCCGCGGCAGGTCAGGATGTGGGCATCCCCCAGCAAGCGTGCCACCGGTTCGCCGTCCAGCGTAGCCGACATGACCAGGATGCGCAGATCGGGCCGCAATTCGGCCTGAACTTCCCGGCAAAGGGCCAACCCCAGGTCGGAGTGGATGTTGCGCTCATGAAACTCGTCGAAAACAACCAGTCCGGTATCGGCCAGTTCCGCGTCATGCTGGAGTTTGCGGGTGAGAACGGCCTCGGTAACGACCTCGATGCGGGTATCCGGCCCCACCCGGTTGTCAAAACGAATCCGGTATCCTACGCTTTGACCGACTTCTTCTTGAAAGGTGCCGGCCATTCTGCGGGCCGCGGCCCGGGTGGCCAACCGCCGCGGCTGCAGCATAATGATTTTGCGATTTTGCAACCACGCTTCACCCAGCAACGCGAGGGGCACGACGGTGGTTTTTCCAGCCCCCGGCGGGGCCTGCAAGACGACGTTACGCCCTGTTTTCAGGGATTCTTTCAGTTCCGGCAGTATCGCGGTGACGGGCAGGGTCATGATGAATAATAGGCGGCGTTTTCCTCAATATACCCCTCGGTGAGATCGCATCCGAAAGCGGTGGCCCGCCCGGCTCCCAGGCCCAGTTCAGCCTCGATCACCACTTGCTCACCGCCGAGGAGACCCCGAACGGCATCCTCTTCGAAATCCACCCGGGCCAGGTCCTGGTAAACCAGCGTACCGTTGATCCGGATGGCAATCCGCGCCGGGTCGATGTCGCAATCCACGCATTTACCAATAGCCATCAGGACCCGGCCGATATTCGGGTCGGCCCCGTAAGCCATGGTTTTGACCAGGGGCGAATTGACCAGGGACTTGGCCATCTGGATGGCCTGTTTTTCGTCTGTAGCCCCTTTCACCTTTGATATCAGCAGTTTGGTGGCACCTTCGGCATCACGCGCCAGGAGTTTGGCCATTTCTGTACAGGCATACGTAAGTGCCTTTTGAAAGTGCTTCAAATCAACCTGTCCGGCGAGACCATTGGCCATGATGACGCAGGTATCCGACGTACTGGTATCGGTATCGACTGAAAGCATATTGAATGACACCGCCACCGCCTGGCGCAGGGCATGGTCGAGTGCCGGGGCGGCGATCTCAGCATCGGTGAAGATATAAACCAGCATGGTGGCCATATTGGGTTCAATCATGCCGGCCCCCTTCCCCAGGATCGTCAGCGTAGCGTCGCCGACATCCATCGAGAGGGCTTTGGGGTAGGTGTCGGTGGTCATGATGCCTTCCGTCGCAGCCAGGGGGTCTTTCGAGAGCTGACTGGAGATTCCCCGCAGGCCGGCCTCGATCTTTTCGATCTCCAATTGCCGGGCAATCACCCCGGTGGAACTCATAATCACCTGATCGGCGGGAATATCGAATTCAGCTGCCACGGCAGCGGCCATGCGGGCGGCATTGTCCAGTCCGGTCTGCCCGGTCCCGACGTTGCTGATTTTGCTATTGGCCACAATGGCCCGCAGGACACCGTTTTTAATGATCTTGCGCCCCAATATGACCGGCACGCCTGGAAATTTGTTGCGGGTAAAGACCGCTGCGGCATTGGCCGTTGTCTCTGAAAAAAACACGGCCAGGTCCTTGCCTTCATTTTTCAACCCGCAGTTGGTACCCACACAGGAAAATCCCGGGGGCATGACAGTTTTTTCGTGTAGTTCCATATGATTTCCTTCGTCAAAAGAGCAAATTCATTATCGAAATCAGAGACGGCTCAACACCGAAATATAACGCATCTTTGAGAATTTGAACACTCCCCGCAAGGAATTAATCTATTTATGATTTGCTCGCATACCCTGCAGCAAGCTTCAGGGTCTACGCTCGCTGATCGGGTCAAATATTAACCGGATTGCATTGGCCACAGTTTTATGGTAGCTGCATCCAGCATGTTCTCCGGCGCAAATGAAATACTGCTCATCGCGGCCATCGTCCTGGCCATCATTTTCCTGCCGCGCATCAATAAACCAGCCAACATTAGCCCCAGGCAGGTCCGTTCGCAGATTGCACCGGCGATCGCACTCACCAGTCGACAAAGGCTCGCCATTCTCGCCTCTCTCGTCTGGTTGGCTTTCTGGGCCGTTTATTACGAGCCCTGGGGTGAGGAGTGGAAACTGTTTGCCTACATCGGCGTCGGCCCGGTGCTGCTCACCTGGGGACTCTGGTGGACCCTGAAGGGCCGACGCAGTAGATAGCTGCAAGGGTGTGCGTTTTAGATCGTTTTAAGTGGACGTATCGCCTATAGCTTCCGCCAGACCCAGGGATTGCAGCTTCTCGGCGGTCGGCCCGCCCTGCTCCCGACTCCAACCGACAATCTGGTAGAATTCTTCCATCATAGCCACCAGATCCACCCGTTTGCCTTTAAGCGGACCTGCCTGCAGGGGGGTCGTACCGATAGCCCGATCATGGATCTGGAGTCCGTCCGGAACAATGCCTTCGCGCATGTTGAAGGCTTTTCGCAGATTCAGAATCCGTTCTCCGCTTTGAAGGTATTCATCCGCACTCAGGCCCCAACCGGTAACGGCGTTCATGTATTCCACCACCGGCAATTGGCTGGTAATGGCCCCAAACAGGCACATACCGCCGCAGTTCAGCAGCTGCATGTAATAGGTCCCGGCCGCAAAACGGCGCACATCCTTGCTGGCACGGCTGCGACCGGCCTTGACCATGGCGGCAACGGCCGGAAATCTTTTTTCCAACCCGAACAGGGACGCATAGAGATAACAGGACACCGTGTGGCGCCCCGGGGTAGGTTCGCATTCGTAGGCAATGGCAAATCCCGGGTCCAGGCGGGGGTCATGCATGGGCAGCTCCTGGCCGCCGGCATGTACCGCATATTTCTCACTGCCTTTGCCGATCTTTTCTGCAGCGCGTTTGACACCGTCCGCCAGGATATCGCCAAAACCTTTGCGGTTGATCATCATTTCCACCAGCTGCACGACCGCGTCGGTCTTGCCCCACCCCAACTGTAATCCGTCGGTATCCGTCTCGTCTATGATACCGTTTTCAAAGCATTCGGTTGCAAATGCGACGGTTGCCCCGGTGGAAATGGTGTCGATGGCCGCCCGGTTGCACATTTCATTGATTTCCACAATGGCATCAAAATCGTCCTGCAGCAGCATCCCGCCGAAGGAACCGATGGTCTCGTACTCGGGCTTGTGCCCCTTTTCGCCTTTATATTTGCCTTTTTTGATATCGATGATGCCGCCGCAGCCCAGAGGACACGCCTGACACGAATACCGCTTCGTCTGGTACTTGATCACGCTGTCATCGGACCCCTTCGAGGATTTTTCAATGGGGAATTCCTTGTAGCCGACCCCTTCCCAGTTCTTGATCGGCATATCCCCGACCATGGCCGAATAGGTGGTCAGGCCGGAGGTCCCATATTTTCTGAAAATTTCTTTAATCAGCGAAGGCTGGGAAGGAACCGATATCCCCGTGCGGGCAATGATCCAGCTCAATACATCCATCAGACGGATGGTGATGCGGTCGATAATGCTAGACTTGTTGTAGTCTGCGATAAATGCGCTGTTGATGGCCTTGAGCCCCTCTGGGTCAGCCACCGTAACCTTGTTTTTCCCCCTGAGAGCAATCGCCTTAAGATTTTTACTACCCATAACCGCTCCGAGTCCCGACCGGGCGGCAATACGGGCGCCATCGGTGGCGATGCCGGATATCAGGGACTGCTTCTCACTGCTCAAACCGATGGAAGCAATTTGGATATTACGATCACCCAGTTCGGCCTGAATCGCCTGTTCGGTCTCCAGAATATCCTTGCCCCACAGGTCGTCGGCAGGGCGGATATCGACTTCCCCCTCGGTTATAACCACCCAGACAGGCTTTTCGGCAGCCCCGGTAAAAAAGATAGCATCGTATCCGGAACGTTTAATGGCCCGGGAAAAAAAACCGCCGGCGTTGGCATCACCCCACCCGCCGGTCAACGGCGATTTGCCGACCACCATGAAGCGGCCGGAAAAAAACGCCTTGGTGCCGGAGAGCAGGCCCGAACAGAAGCCCAGATGGCTCTCCGGGGCGAGCGCGTCCACCCCGGCCTGTTGGCGTTCCATGATGACGGCGGCACCCAAACCATAACCTGATAGATATTTTTTATAGAAGGCTTCCCCCGGCTCGACGACTTCCGTCTGGCCGCTACTCAAATCGATGATACAGTATTTCCCCGTTACCCCATTCAGCATGTTATCCCCTTCAATATTGGTTTATTTTGTACACGAATCCTTATAGAAATCGGGATCGGGATCGATTATTTAATTTGCATCGTTCTTTTCGATTACGATTTCGATAGCGATTTCGACGTTTTACTCACAAAGCTCAAGAACTTTGTCCACCAGCTTCTCAATGCCCACAGCCACGTCTTTGATGCCCGGCCCCAGCATATAAGCCGGTGTGGTAACGATCCTGTTCTTGGCGTCCACGTGGACCTCGTCGACCGTGCAATCGATATGGACCCCGCCCATCTGGCCGATAGCGGCCGCAGTACCCGAATCGTTTCCGATGGTCACTTCCGGCGCCTTAGCCGCCACCGCCCGCACCAGTGTAGCCGGTGCTATGCAGAGCGCCCCAACCGGTTTTCCGGCGTCCAGCATCTCCCCGATCACGCGTTGCACATCGGGATGCACCGTGGCTTCCGGCCCTTTCAGGGCGAAATCACTAAGATTTTTGGCTGCTCCGAATCCTCCGGGAATGATCAGGGCATCCATCTGGGACGCATTCACCGCGGATAGATTTTGGATATCCCCGCGGGCAATACGGGCCGATTCAACCAGCACGTTGCGCGATTCATCGCTCTCGGACTGGCTGTAGTGATTCATGACGTGCAGTTGCTCCATATCCGGAGCCATGCAGGCAATCTGCGCTCCGGCCCGGTCCAGAGCCAGCAGCGTCAGGACGGATTCATGGATTTCGGCGCCATCGTACACGCCGCATCCGGATAACAGCACTCCTACTTTTTTAGCCATGATATATCTCCTTTAAGCGTTTTAAGTGTTAAGTGTTAGGTGTTAGGACTAAATCTTAACACATAACACCTAAAACCTAACACGCTCATAAAGCTTTGTTTTTTTGCTTTATGAGTCAAGCACATGCTTATCCAGCACGAAACAGGTAAAAGTGCCCTGGAAGACCAGGTCACCCCCCCGGGTCACGTCCACCAACACGATGTGTTTCTTGCCTTTCACCTCCTCCGTCCGGGCGGAGGCCGCTACAGTATCGCCTACTTTTACCGGCTTTAAAAAGCGAGTATCGGCCCCTCCCAAAACAACATTGGGATCGTTGACGGCAATCATGGCCGCGTGGTCGGCCAGGCCGAAAATAAATCCGCCATGTACCAGGCCGGGTTCGTCGACCGCCATATCGGCGCTGGTATCCATGGTCACGCTGCTGTTGCCGTCAGCGGTCTGAACCGGAACACCGCACAATCTTTGGTCGATCTTCGCATGGGTCTTGATCTCCATAGCCACCTCTCTGGCAAGATGTCTGAACGTTTCTTATTGTGGACGCGTGCAACCGTGCGCAGGTCTGGCTGTGTGTGCTCACTCCCCAAAAGGTCATTACCAGATTATTCGATGATTATCAAATTGTCTTCCCGACAGAGCCCGAGGCCAGATTAGGCTTGACAAATTATTGGGATCTCTGAAATTTTTCAGTAGATCATACGGACATGCCAGACACAGGAAGGGTCGGATGAATACAGCGCAATCCAAGTGCCTGCAACTACAGGAAGCGGTAGCCAAATACATATCGGACGGTGCCCATATTTCCATCGGCGGATTTACCATTAACCGGAACCCCATGGCGGCGGTCTACGAAATCATCCGTCAGCGTAAAAAAAACCTGCACCTGTATGCCCACTCCAACGGCCACGGCGCTGATGAACTGATCGGCGGCGGCTGCCTGGCCCGTCTGGAAATCGCTTACGGCGGCAGCGGGCGTTTTGCACCAACCTGCATTCGCTTCCGCAAAGCGGTCGAAAACGGTTCCCTCCAGGTGGAGGACTACTCCAATTATCAAATGACCCTGCGCTTCATGGCGGGTGCCATGGGAGTACCTTTCCTGCCCACGCGCAGCGGATTGGGTTCCGATATCGTCAACCGCTGGGGCTTCAACCCTGAGGATCGCCGGGAGGATAGACGTCTACCGGATGAGAAGCTCATCGTCATGGACAACCCCTTCGGTGATTGGACCGACACGCACAAGCTGGTCATCGTGCCGGCGATCAATCCGGATGTGACCATCATCCATGTCCAGCAAGCCGATCCAACCGGTCTGGCCTGTATCCGGGGCCTGCCCTTTGCCGATGTGGAACAGGCTAAGGCGGCCCGCTACCTCATCGTCACCTGTGAAGAACTGCTCGAACCGGAAGTGTTGAAGGAACAACCGGACAGCAACCAGATTCCGCCTTTTTGCGTGGATGCCGTGGTCCATGTCCCGCACGGCGCCTACCCGACAGCCTGTTACGGCCATTATGATTACGACCCGGTATATCTGAATCAATACAAGGAAACCGCGCCGGATGATGAACGTCATCAGGCCTATCTGGAAGAATTCGTGTTCGGTACCCGGACGCATGCGGAATTCATAAAAAAGATTGATCGCAAACAATTACAAGCTATTGAGGCTGATAAACGAACGGGTTATGCGGTGGGGTTGGATAGAAGGTGAAATACATATTCTGGGCGGTTAGCTATTGGCATTTAGCCGTTGGTATCACAATAGCGTAAAACAGTTTTATCAAAAGGCTAACTGCTAATGGCTAACCGCTAACAGCTTGAGCGCATTTGAGGATACGTTTCGTGAGCAACTACACCCTGCGAGAAATGATGGCCGTGGCCGCCGCACGTGAAATCAAGGACGGTGATATCGTGTTCTGCGGTACGGGCATCTCCATGCTGGCGGCCATGGCCGCTAAATATATCAGCGCCCCCAACAGCACGATCTTTTTTGAGACCGGGGCCATCGATTCGAAATTAGAGGAAGTTCCCCTGGCGGTGGGCGATCCCAGGGTGATGTACCATACCGCCCTCAACGGCAGCCTGGCGGATTCCTTTGCAACCATGCAGAACAAATTCACCGGGCACCGGGTGGTCGGCATCATGGGGGCGGCGCAGATTGATCCCTACGGCAACCTGAATTCTACGGTCATTGGCGATTACACGGCCCCGAAGGTCCGCTTTTCCGGCAGCGGCGGCGCCTGTGATGTGGCTTCTTTTGTCCAACGCACCATCATATTCATGCAGCATGAAAAGCGTAAGTTCGTAAGCACGCTTGATTATCTTACCAGCCCTGGCTGGATGGGCGGCCCTGATGGCCGCAAAGAGGAAGGCCTGCCGCCGGGCGGTCCTGAATCCGTGATCACCAACTTGGGCATCCTGCGCTTTGAACAAGCCTCGCGCTGCATGTATCTGGACGGTTTTTACCCCGGTGTCACTGCCGAGCAGATTCTGGAAAATATGGACTTTCGCGTGAACACTGCCAAGGCCCGTCCGGTGAAACCGCCCACAGACGAGGAACTGGACATCCTGAGAAACCGCTGTGATCCCCAGCGGCTGATCCTGGGCGCCTGATCCACGGTCCGTCCGACTATTCTGAAGCAGCGACCGCCTTCGTCATCAATTTCTGCATCATGATGACAATTCCGAAGAGAACCGCCCCGCTTGCGTCCGCCCAATAAGCCGGCCAGAAAAGAGCGGCCGCAGCAATCCAGAGCAGGATCGTTTCCAGCCAGGAGGTCTTGCGAAACAGGTAGCGTTCGATGGCCGCGGCAAAGGCCACCAGCCCCAGGGTGGTGATAAACATGGTCAGGCCCACTTCCCAGTGCAGCAGGTCATACCCCTTACCCATGCCCAATAGCGGCCGGTAGGCCATGATGATGGGAATGATGTAAAGCCCCTTGGCCAGTTTCCAGGAGGTAAACGCGGTCTGCATGGGGTTGGCGCCGGCGACCCCCGCCCCCGCAAAACTGGCCAGGCTTACCGGCGGGGTGACATTGGCATCCTGGGAATACCAGAAGACGATCATGTGGGCAACCAGCAAAGGGACGCCCATGTCAAGGAGGGCCGGCCCGGCCAGCGTGGCCAGGACAATGTAACTGGCGGTGACCGGCAGCCCCATGCCCAGCACCAGCGAGGCCGCCCCAATCAACAGGATGGCCAGGGCCTTGATGCCAAAGCTCAATTCCAGCACCAGGCTGGAAAACTTCAGTCCCATCCCGGTCAGGGTCACCATGCCCACGATAATGCCGGCGGCAGCGCAGGCGACCGAAACCATCACCGCGTTTTTGGCGCCTTGCTCCAGGCCCTGGACGATCATTCGAAACTCACCGAAAAAGAACTTTCCGGCGGCCGGGCGACCCGTTCCCTGCACCGCCCATCTAACGGCATTGGCCGCCAGGCTGGCGATCAGGGTGCTGACCACGGCCACGAAACCGGCCATCATGGGGGAGTAATTGGCCACCAACACGTAGATCAGGATGCCCACCGGGATAATGAAATGCAGTCCTTCTCTGATGACCCGGCCGATCCGGGGCAGGTTTTCCTTGGGCTGGCCCAGCAGGCCGAATTTGCGGGCTTCGAAGTGGACGAAAAACAAAACGGTCACGTAGTACATAATCGCCGGCACCAGGGCCACCTTGATGATGGTCAGGTAGCTGGTGTTGGTGAACTCGGCCATCAGAAAGGCGCCGGCTCCCATGATCGGCGGCATGAGCTGCCCTCCCGTGGAAGCAGCCGCTTCGATGGCCCCGGCCACGTGGGGACGGTAACCCACTTTCTTCATCATGGGGATGGTGAAAGAGCCGGTCGCCACGACATTGCCCACGGCCGAACCGGAAACCGAGCCCATGAAACCGGACGCGACCACCGATGTTTTGGCCGGTCCGCCGGAAAAACGACCGGTCAGGGCATAGGCCAGGTCGATGAAGAAACTGCCCCCGCCGGTGACCTCTAAAAATGCGCCGAAAAGAACGAACACGAAGACGAAGGTCGAGGCCACACCGATCGGCAGCCCGAAAATGCCCTCAGTCGTTAACCACAGGGTGGTTGTAATACGTTCTATGCTGTACCCCTTGTGAATAATCAACTCGGGCATATAGGGGCCATAAAAAGCGTACAACATGCCAACAATGCAGATCCCGGTCATGATATTGCCAATGACGCGCCGGCAGGCTTCCAGAACCAGCAAGGTGCCGATGATGCTGACCGTCAAATCTTGGGGTAGCCAGTCCCCCTGCCTTTCAAATATCTCGGTCAGGTTTACGCAGATATAGCTGGTGCAGTAAATTGACGCTGCAATGAGCAACCAGTCGAAAATGACCCATCCATTCAGCCTGTCTTTACGAACCTTCTTGAATGCGGGCTTTAACAAGAAGGTCAGGGTCAAGATGGCCCCCAGGTGGATGGAACGCTGAATCAAAGCGGTCAGGGCCGTGATCCCGGCCGTATATAGCTGGTAAAGGCTCAGCGTCACCGCCACAACCATAACGACTTTGGCCGTGATGAGCGTGAGCCGGGTTGCCTGTACCTTGAGGTCGGAATTGTCGGTTGAAGCTTTGTCTGACATTTGAAACCTTTAATCTCCAAAAGCGGGCGTGGCCGCGTGAGGCTGCATTTGTCGCCAGATCTTATGCAGCCGGCTGACCGGCCGCGCGGAGAATTGGACGGCCACGTGCGCCGCCCGGGTGGACAGATCGGTACGGGTCCCACGCCATATGATGGTGTGATCCACGCCCGGGCTGCCGATCCGCAAGACAAAATCACCGGTGGGCATGTGCATGTCCGTAATGACTTCATAGGGTCCGCGGGTGACCATGCGCCCTACTCCCGGCATACGGCCCATGCCGGCACCGAATTTTTCGTAGCGTTCCTCTTCAATGAAAATCCGACCGGACGCATCCAGACTATGCTCTTCCCAGATCGGTGCGTTCTCGACCGAATGGTAATAGTGCAGCGTAAAACGTTCCCCGGCCTCAAGCGGCAGAACCACCAGCGGCGCACCACCCTTGACAGGCGCCACCCGCAGTTCGAGTCCGCCGGGAGACCACGCCAGCATAATAAAGGTAACAAAGACCAGACCGGCAAAAAGGCCGAGGGCGGTACGCACCGGTCCGGTCATCATTCGCACCCGCCAACTAAGGCATCAATTTCGCGGGAACGTCAATGCCCTTTTCCTGCAGATACTTGATAGTACCTGGATGCAGCGGAATCGGGCAGTACTTGACCGCGTTTTCCGGGGTCGTGTAGGCCGCCGACGGATGAATCTTCAACAGGTAGTCGTTGTTTTCATACAGGGCCTTCACCAGGTTGTAAACCAGATCCGTATCCAGGGAAGCCTGGCAGATCATGACATTCCACACGCCGATGGTCGGGACCGGCTTGTCGACCCCCTTGTAAACCCCTCCTGCCAGATCGACACTGGAGTAGGTGGCATTGGCCGCCAGGATCCTCTTGGTCTGCTCCGGCGTGAAGCCGAGGATATTGATATCGTGGGTAGTGGCCAGGTCGAGGATGGAACTGGTCCCCGGACCTACCGACCAGGTCCCGACTTCGATGTTACCATCCCGCAGGGCATTGGCGCTCTCGGTAAATGAGAGCCGGCTGTCCTTGTAGTCGCCCTTGGCAATGCCCAGGGCGCTCAAGACCGCTTCGGCCATGAAGTTGGTACCGCTGCCCGGACTGCCCGTACTGATATTTCGGTCTTTGACCTGCTCGAAATTGGTGATGCCGCTCTTTTTAAGGGTGACGATCTGCAACAGGTTCGGGTACATGATGGCCATACCCAGGATTTTATGTTTTTTACCCTTGAATTTGGAAAGGCCCTGGAAACCGGCCACAGCCACGTCCCCCATAACCTCGCCGATAACCGTTTCACCCTTGTGGGCCAATTTGACGTTCTCCACACTGGCGCCGGTAACTTCCGCCACTGCTTTAACGCCGGGCACATACTTGGACCAAATCTCAGCGACACCGCCGCCATAGGGATAATAGATACCGCCCGTCCCGCCGGTACCGATGCTGACAAAGGTCGTTTTGGCAGCAACCGGGCTGGCCAGGCACACGATCAGACAAAGGGCTAAAAGGATGCTTGCACGTTTCATATACAGTACCTCCCTGTATTCTATAAGCCTGAAAGGTTTGTGTTCGCTTGCGAATTTACTTACTCATGGTCCGGACGTTCAACACAATGGATTTGGCTTCCTTGGTCATGTTCTTGACCGGGTAGGTAAAGCTCTTCGTCTCTCCGGGCTTGACCAGACCTTTTTTGGTTTTACGGGGAATGAGCCCCCCGACAGCTTTGCCGTTGTCGAGGAAGATGTTGACTTTGTAGCGTTGCGGCTCGCTGCTGACATTCTTCAGGGCCACCTTGAAGTGCAGCGTGTCGCTGCCCTCCCATTTTTTAAAAACGCAGGAAAATTCTTCCAGCGACGCTTCGGCGGCGATATTTTTCTCCAGTTTGCCTTCCGCCACACAGGGAAAGACTTCGTCCGGTTTATGCTGCGGCCCAAGGCACCCGGCCAGGGTCACAGCGGCTATTACCAGTAACACCCATAACCATTTTGACATCCTGCTTGCGTTCTGCATGTTCAAACCTCCTTGTTATGGTCCTGGAAAAAACGGTTAGAAGCTATCTCAAATTTTGAAATGACGCCCGGAAACGGAACGATATAGTAAAAATCGTTTTATAATGAGGCAGAAAAAAAAGACCACAGCCACTGATTTTTGTCAAGGTTCAAGCGACAGGCTGTTCGGTGGGACAGTCGCTCGGCCGGACCACTCGTTTTCGAGGAACGCCAAGGAGGCCAGCAGATGTTCCCGTGAAAAAACTTCCAGGGACACGGTACCGGTGAAATTTTTTAAAAAGGCCGCCACGAAAGCCTGTATCCTCGGAGGCAGGTTGGCCAGGTCAGAGTGATCCCGGCCGTCAGCAACGCCATGCAGATGAATGAGGGTAATTCTATCATTGAAGATCTCAAACGCCGACCTCACGGAACGCCCGGCCACAAGAAGATGCCCGATATCCAGGCAGACCTCCAACCCCAACGCGTCAATGACCGGCAATGCCAATTCCAGAGGGTAATCCGGTATATTTTCAATGGTGAGACGTTTACCGGGTAGCCCTCCTTGCGTAATGCTCTCAATGGTCGCGTGCACCCTTTCCTGCCATGCGCTTGCCACGGCTGCACCAGGCCGGCCGGTTAGGCCCGGCAGATGCAGGGTGTGGGTCGTGGGCGCCAGCGGCGCCGTCCGCTCGATGGTCCGACGGATGACATCCACGGCTTGCTGTCGCATCTTCAGATCTGAATGTCCCGGATGGATGTCAATGGGTAGGTGGATATTCCAGGTAAAGTCCAAATCAAGGGCCAATTGGGCTAGTGTTTGGATGTCGGTGTCTGTCGGCAGACTTTCCGGATGGCGGCTTTCAAAAAGCAGCAGCTCCAGCTCATCGAAGGCGCGGCCCAGGGCCCGGGCATTGGCAACCCAATCGGCCGGGTAGATGAAGGTGGTGGTGCCTAGTTTGAAAGGCAGGTCAGGCTTTTGAAAAATGATTTCTTCGAAAGGCACAATTAGCTTATCCGTTTTAGGTGTTGCGTAATGTAATTGGGGTCGGGATCGAAATCGCTATCGATTGAAGCCCGAAAGTTGTCGCTTTACACATTAAACATAAAACTCCATCGCTATCGCGATGATTTGTATCACCGCCAACCACAGCAGGCTTGTGATCACCATCAATCGGCAGGCCCGGGGTATGTCGTCGGCAATCACGGCACGGTACTCTTCACCGAGATGCGGTTTTTCCACGCGCTCGCCGTGGTAGGTGCCGGGACCACCGAGCCTGACCTCCAGAGCGCCGGCAAACGTCGCTTCGGAAAACCCGGCGTTCGGGCTGGTATGCTTGCGGCCATCACGGAACCCGATCAGCAGGGCCGGCCAGCCTCTTTTAGTCGTCATTTGAGACGCCAAGGCAATAATCAAGACCGACAAGCGGGCCGGTATGTAATTGGCCGCATCGTCGATCCGGGCCGCCGTCCGGCCAAACTCCCGGTAGGTTTCATTTTTGTAACCCACCATGGAATCCAGGGTGTTGATCATTTTAAATGCCAGGGCCAGCGGGACACCGCCCAGCATGGCAAAAAACAACGGCGACAGCACCCCGTCCACCAAATTTTCAGCCACGGTTTCAACCGTTGCGCGGGCGACCCCCGGTTCATCCAATTCAGCCGTCTCCCGGCCCACGATCATGGCCACGGCGGCCCGCCCGCCCTGCAAACCATCTTGGCGCAGGGCTCTAAAGACCCCCATAGCTGCTTTTTCAAGAGAGCGTACACTGATACAATAGAAAAGGAGGATCACTTCCAGAGCTATCCCGGCCGCCGGATGCAGGCAGCCGGCCAGGGCGATCACCAACCAGCCGATTGAAAACGTTCCCAAGATCAGGCTCAGGGCAAACAGGGCCCCGGCCCTGCCCGTTTGGGGCACCAACTGCCTGAACTTGGGTTCGAAGTGTTCAATGGCACGGCCCATCCAGCGAACCGGATGGGGCCAGCCTTGCGGATCTCCCAACAGCAGATCCAGGACAAAGGCAGCCCCGATTATATAAGCCGCGCCTTCCATCAAGCCGATTCCAACTGTTCAGAGAGGAGGTCAATAAAGCGTTGATTTTCAGTCGTGCTTTTCAGGGATACCCGAATGTGGCGGTCAGTCAGGCCCATGAAATTGGAACAATCACGAATCAAGATCAGATGGCGGGCCAACTCCGCGCATACCGGCGGTGCCTGGTGGGTGCCTTTCAGCCTGGCCAGCATGAAAGAGGTACAGCTGGGATACCAGTGAATGTGAGGGCTGCCCGCGAAGCGGGTCAGGATGCGATTTCGTTCGTGGACAAGAAAGGCTTGGGTCTCCTCCACGAACGCATTCGCCGCGGTTTTGTTACGGAGGATGTAGGCTACCGCTTCGCAGGCCAGGCTGTTTACGCTCCAGGGTATGGCAAAACGCTGCAGGCGGCTGATGATGTCGGGTTGGGCAATGGCAAAGCCGATGCGCAGGCCGGGAATCTTGAAGATTTTCGACATGGAGGTCATCCGGACCACATTGGGCAGATCCCCATACGTTTCATGGGACAGCCGGCCCTCCTGGGCAAATGGCAGATAGGATTCATCCACGATGAAAACCGTATCCGGGGCAGCTGCGAAAATCTGCGCTAGTGTTTCAGGCGGCAGCATTGTCCCGGTGGGATTGTTCGGATTGCAGGTGAAAACCGTGTCGTAGTTTTGGGCCGCTGATGACAAGCGGTCGAGATCAACCTGGAAGCGATCATCTTCGGCAGCCAGCAAATAGTCCGGGGTGACCCCCTGCTGCAGGCAGGCGCTGGCGTAATCGGCATAAGTGGGGCCGACGATCAAAGCGCTCCGGGTATCCAACGCCCGCGGCAAAGCATAGAGCAACTGGGTCGATCCGTTGCCCGGGGCAACATTTTCAGGGGTCACATCGCAGTGTTCGGCAAACAATGCGGTTATTGTAGCGGCATCGGCTTCCGGCAATGATTCGATAGCCGCCATTTTTAAAAGCAGGTGGTCCTTCAGGCCGGGCAGGGCACCAAACGGATTTACATTGCTGCTCATGTCGGCAATGGCCGCCGGCTCGCAGCCCCGCGCCCGGGCCAACTCGTATATATTGCCGCCGTGTCCCTTGATCATGCCGTCACCCGATTGCCACCGCCAAAAAAAGCCCTGCCTCCAGCACTTCCGTCATGGCGCCCATCATGTCTCCCGTGATGCATCCTACCCGTTTACCAAAATAAGCGACTAAAACAATGGTCAGGATAGTAAAGGTCAGCAGCAGGCCGATGCCGACCCGACCGGTAACCAGCGTCACCAAAGCCAGCGGCATAAGCCATTTGAAATCAGACCACGCCAGTGGCTCACTGAACAGGTCATGGCCGGTACCGCCACTCGGTCGGCCGTAGGGCAAGTATTTTATCCCGAAGCTCATTCCTGATCGCGCCCAGGCCGGCACCAGGATCAGAAACAGGAAACGGTTCTCGGTCAAGCCGCTGAGTGCGGCCCATTTCAGAGCCAGACAAGCGATGACCGCCACCAGACCCATGGCCCCGATGCGGCTGTCTTTCATGATTTCCAGGGCCCGCTCCTTTGTATGGTGGCCCAACAGACCGTCGGCTGTGTCGCCCAGACCATCGAGATGTAAGGCACCGGTAAGAACTGCCAGGAGAATAACATCCAAAACCGCAGCAATCGGTGCCGACCAGGCCAGGCTCACCAGGGCATCGAACAGGGCCAGTATCAAACCCAGCAGCAATCCTGTCAGGGGAAAATAGGCGATCATTTCCCGGGGTCTGTAGCGCGGCGCGCCGGCCGGTAGGATCGTAATGAACTGGATGGCTGCCAGCAGGTTTTCCAGGAAATTTTTCAACGTTTCTGGCTTCATGAAAATATTGATCTAATAATATTGGCACTTGGTGCTGGGGATCTCAAAGTTCGAAATTCGAATATCGGATTTCCCACACAGATGCCATGGTCTGCTCTTGGATGAGAAACTGATACGAGGCGACCTTAGTTCCCCTTAATCTCAACCGGTATCCCAGCCACCATCCATATCACGCGGTCAACCGCGGCTGCGATCTGCTGATTGATCCGGCCGGCTTCATCCCGGTAGAGCCGCGCCAATTCGTTTTCCGGTACAATGCCGGCACCTACTTCGTTGGATACGAGTATCACTGAACATTGCGCAGCTTCCAGACTATTTACCAGTGCCAGGCAGGACTTCTCCAGTTCTGATTGTCCTCCCGGAGACAGAAGAATATTGGAGGCCCACAGGGTCAGGCAGTCGACCAGGATAACGCTGTAATGCTTACTCCGGTCTGTGATGGCCTTGGCAAGTTCAACCGGTTCCTCCAATGTCTCCCACTCTTCGCCGCGCTGTTCCCGGTGCAAGCGAACACGTTCTACCATCTCCTCGTCGTTGGGCACACAGGTCGCCAGGTAGAGCTTTTTACCCTCTATGGCTTCCGCCAGGGCCTGGGCGTGCGCGCTCTTTCCGCTGCGGCAGCCGCCGATAATAAAGGTGTTCTGGCTCAAGACCCCTGTCCTGTTATCAATTGTTGAATTTTGGGTATATCGACATGTTCCGAAAAGTGCGCGGCCAGCTTGGTGTATTCAGCCTGCCGGGCCGGCAGGCCACAGTCGTTTGCCACAGCCAAAGCGCCCAGGCCGACGGATTCAAGCCAGTGTCGGGTGATGCCGGCTGTATCGAACAAACCGTGCATGTAGGTACCCATGTAACGGCCTTCTCCGGCCACACAGCCATCCTGGCCATCAGCCGGAACTCCATTTTTAGAAGTGATCTCAAAAAGCGCCTGCCCGCCCAAGAGCGTGGTTGCGCCCATGTGGATCTCGTAACCGCTGCCCGCCGCCCCTTCCCAGGTAAAACCTGTCAGGGTGGTCGTTTTAGGCGCCTTGAGCTCCGTCTCGACCGGCAGCAGATTTAAACCGGGGGTCTCGCCGGGCTGCCCTTCAAGGCCGCCGGGGTCCTTTACGGATCTGCCCATCATCTGGTAACCGCCGCAGACGCCCAGGATGTACCCACCCCTGTTTCCATAGGCGCTGATTTTGCCGGACCACCCGGTGTTGTGCAGCCAGTCCAGGTCGAACCGGGTATTTTTTGAGCCGGGCAATATCACCGCGGCAAATCTGTCCAGATCAACCGGGTCTTCGATAAAACAAAGTTGCAGGCCCTCCACTGCCTGAAGGGCATCGAAATCGGTAAAATTCGAAATGTGCGGAATCCGGATGACGGCGATGGCCGACTTATCCGACTCCGGCGGCAACTTTGGACGCGGCTTTTCGATAACCACGGAATCTTCCGCCTCGATGTGGATATGCTCGTACCAGGGCAGGACGCCGAACACCGGTTTGCCGGTCTTTTCCTCGATCCAGTCGACGCCCTCCCGAAACAGGGTGATGTCACCCCTGAAGCGGTTGATAATAAACCCGGCGATATAATCTCGCAGGTGATCGGGCAGACAGGCCAGGGTGCCGACGATTTGCGCGAAAACACCGCCTTTATGGATGTCGGCTACGAGTATGACCGGCGCCTCGGCATATTGGGCCATGCGCATGTTGACAATGTCGTGCGCCATTAAATTGACTTCGGCACAGGAGCCGGCCCCCTCGATCACCACGAGTTCATGGGCGGCGCGCAGGCGGTCCAGAGATTGGCAGGCCGCCGAAAACAGCGCCTCTTTACCCCGGTGGTATTCACTGGCGGTGTTGTTTTTATGCACCTCTCCGAGGAGAACAACCTGGGCCCCGATGTCGCTGGTAGGTTTGAGCAAGATGGGGTTCATGTCAACCCGCGGGGCAAGTCCGGCGGCTTCGGCCTGAACGATCTGGGCCCGGCCCATCTCGAGTCCTTCCGGGGTTACCCCGGAATTGTTCGACATGTTCTGGGCCTTGTAGGGCGCAACATTAACACCCGCTTCCCGAAATACCCGGCACAGGGCGGTTGCCACCACGCTTTTGCCGACATCCGACCCGGTGCCGAAAACCGCCAGGCACGGTGCCTGCGTACTGGTTTTATTTTTCAATTCCAACCCTGGCTGCCACTCCCTGTTCATAATAATGTTTCACCGCCTGCATATCCGTGACCAGGTCTGCCCGGGCAATCACTTCGGGGGCAGCCCCCCGCCCGGTGATGACCAGCTCGACGGACTCCGGACGGGCCGCAATAATTTCCAACAGCGTATCCACCGGAAACAGACCGCAGGCCACCGCCGTATTGCCCTCTTCGGCAATCACCACATCGTAGCGGCCTTCGGCAAACACCTTTTTGAGCTTGGCAATGCCTTCCGCGCCGGCCTGGATGTCTGCGTCGGAAGGCCGCCCCTTAATGAAGCGGCCCAGTCCGAACTGCTCGATGGTAATCAGATCATCAAAACGTTTGAGGGCCTTGATCTCACTGTAATCGCCGGATTTGATGAACTGGGCGATATAAACCCGCAGGCCGGCCCCGGCCGCCCGCAGGCTCAATCCCAGGCTGGCGGTTGTTTTGCCCTTACCGTCTCCGGTATATACCTGTACATATCCTTGCATAATCGTGCTCCTACATTTGCAATGCAACGCAGGGGATATTAGGCCGGGGCGTCAGCCGCTGTCAACGCTAAGAAGCTATCGCAAAAATGCCTTGTGGCCCAATCTCTGCGTTTGGCGCTCGGTTCCAACCCTTGAAATACTTAAGTATTCCTCCGGGTTGCGACCCACCTTTGAGGAATGGATTAAGAGGGAAGTCCCGCAACGCGGGGGAACCTCGCGGCCGCCTATACCTTGAACCAAAATTCTATTCTTGAGATGGCTTCTAATATCCTTCATACACCGCAAAAACAGGTTGATCTCTTCGGCCGTCAGGGTGATGCGGGGTTCGGTAAATCAATTGATCCGGTCCGAATTCATAATCCGGCCGCCGGCCGGCTCCCCGGTTATGGTATTGGGTACGGTAAAGACATCCGTCCGTTTGCATTTCATAGTCAGGATGCTGTGACCATCCCTGCGGGTGATTGACCGTCCGATAAACTTTCCCGTCCGTCATCACGTAAACCGGTTCCATGCCATTGTCGCCCTGCTCCGCACCGACTGCATAAATCTGAATCATCTTGTCCTCCCTGTAACTTCCGTTAGAATCCTGTCTCTCGGGACAGTCGTCATCCAGATCTCCGCGGTCACGGTGGCAGGCGCAGCATCGGGCGCAAGGGAGTGGCCGGCCCTCCTGTAAGGAGACGGAGCCAGGAGGACCGGCCAGAGAGAGCCACCTCTCTTTTGGGGAGTGCATCTGCCGCTGCCGGTATCAGCGGCCTAAAAAACAAAAGCCCTTCAAGCCGTATTTAGCTTGAAGGGCTGCACCCAGTTTTCTTGGCCCTTGCTTTTTCCCTATCCGCCGTTCGCCGCGGGGATCAGGTTTGTACACCTCGAGCGCCATTTGTGGCACACTCGGGGTCTTCATCACCAAGGCAGGTCTTCTGACTTCCCTTCCCTACCAGCAGCCTTCCCATAACAGTGCTCTGTTACAGTGGCATCGCGGCCGATAAAGTCCTGCCCCTTCTACAGGCAGGCCGGGTTACAGCGGCGGGACCGTTCCCGATTCTCACGGGATTCCCTATTAAGCCCTGCGGCACCTTGATGATAGGTTTATTAGCGGCATTGCGCCGGTTTGTCAATGTACGTTTCGGTAAACTTCAGGTAAGACGGTTTGGCTGTGGGTCTGCGTCAAGACAACTTTGCTCAACATCGCAGCCGGTACAAGAACTTGAACACCCACAGGCATCGGAACCGTCGGATTTGAAGTTTCGATACAGACTGCGCAGGAAAAAAAAGACTGCCAGTCCAACGATTAAGGCAACAATCAGGTTCTCCATTGCCGTTCTCCTTAAAATCCCAACCCACGGCCGACCTGGAAGGCGATGGCCGCCAGGATAAAGGCCAGGGTGGTATTAAAGACCATTGAGAAAACGCCCCATTTCCACGAGCCGGCTTCCCGGGCAATACAAACCACCGAAACGAAGCAGGGCGCGTAAAAGATCGTGAAGATGATCAGCGCGAACGCCACGGCCGGGCTCCAGCCGGGAGCAGCCGCCAGGCGGTCGCCCAGGCTTCCGGTTTCTTCCGGATCGACCTCGCCCAGGGAATAGGCAGTACCCAGGGTAGAGACCACAACCTCCTTGGCGGCAAAACCGCCTACCAGGGCGATGTTGGTCCGCCAATCAAATCCGGCCAACTTACTGATGGGTTCCAGCACCCCACCGATCCGACCAGCGATCGAGTTCCGCAGGGCGGCCCCGGCCTCCCGGCCATCGACGGCTAAAAGCGCATCCTTGACTTCATTTGCGGCCGCCGATAGTTCGGCACCCTCTTCCGCGTTTTTCAGCTCGGCTTGTACCGCCGGTGCGGCACTGTTCAGAGTGCTGATTCGCTGACCTTCGTACATGGCACTCTGGTCTTCAGGCAGACCGGGAAAGGTCATCATGGCCCATAGGATGACGGAAACCGTCAGAATAACGGTACCGGCTTTTTTGATGTACTGCCAGGTCCGTTCCCAGGTGTGAATGGCCAGCCCTTTGAACGTCGGCAACCGGTAAGGGGGCAGTTCCATAACAAAAGGGGTGGATTCACCTTTAATAGCCGTCGAGCGCAGCAGCCGGGCTACCAGCAGGGCGCCAGACCAGGCGATCACGGTAATGATGAACATCATCAATGCTTCATTGGCGGGGAAAAATGCTGCCACAAGCAGCGCAAACACCGGCAGTTTGGCGCCGCAGTTCATAAAGGGGACGGTGAGCAGGGTCGCCAGTCTTTCCCGGGGTGACTTCAACGTCCGGGTAGCCATGACGCCGGGCACCGCACAGCCGCCGGCAATCCCACCGGATACGATAAACGCCATGACAGAACTCCCGTGCAGCCCGAAGACCCGGAAGACCCGGTCCAGCATGAAGGCTACGCGGGCCAGATAGCCCGAGTCCTCGAGGATGGAGATGCCCAAAAACATGAACACAATCAGAGGCACGAAACCCATGACCCCACCGACGCCGTCGATCATTCCTGAAATGATCAGGGATTTCAGGAGGCCTTCGGGAAGCGCCGCATCCGCAGTTGCGCCCAACCAGCCGAAAAAGCTTTCAACCCAACCCACCGGTACTTCGCTGTAAGTAAAAGTGAAGTGATACAAGGCCAGGACGGCGCCAACCATGATCAGGGGACCGAAAAACCGATTGGTAACGATTTTATCGATGCGGTCACTCATGAAAAGGCGATCCAAATCGGGTTTTTCGGTCAGGACCCCTTTTTTCATGACCGCTTTTATATACCCGTAACGGTAATCGGCGATCACAGCCTCGGCATTAACGCCGATGGTTTTCTGCAGGTGGGCGTCTACCCGGTGAGAGATTTTTTCTAAACATTCCGATGTCGACGAGGCCAATGCCCGCCCAAACGATACAATCTTTTCATCGTTTTCCAGGTATTTCATGGCCAGCCAACGCCGGGGATAGCGCTTGTCTTCAAGGGGGCTGTCTTTCAGGATAGTCTCCATTTCGTCCAAGGCCCGGTCGATGTCATCACCATATGAGATGTAAAGTGGCCCGGAAACGGCATCATTTTCGATTCCACTGGCGACAGCCTCCATGAGCGCTTGTTTGCCCTCACCGCGGCGGGCCACAGTCGGAATGACCGGCGCCCCCATTAGTTCCGCGAGACGCTCTGAATTAATCCCGATCCCCCTGTTCTCCGCCACATCCATCATATTGAGGGATATACAAACTGGCACCCCCATTTCCATAAACTGCAAGGTCAGATAGAGGTTGCGTTCCAGATTGGAGGCATCCACAATGTTGACCACCATGTTGGGCTTTTCATTGAGTATGTAGTCTCGGGCTACTACCTCTTCCAGCGAATAGGCGGTCAGGGAATAAGTCCCCGGCAGGTCGACCACGTGAAATTTTCTGTTCTTGTCGATATAGGTACCCTCTTTCTTCTCGACGGTAACCCCGGGATAATTCCCGATGTGTTGCCGGGCACCTGTGAGAGCATTAAAAAGGGTGGTTTTTCCAGAATTGGGGTTGCCGGCCAGTGCGATAGTTGCTTCCATGTTAATCTGCCACCTCCACTTCGATGTAATCCGCTTCTTTGTTGCGCAAGGTCAAGGTATACCCGGAAAGTCTCAGGGCCACAGGGTCATACAGTGGCGCGCGCCCCTGGATCCTGATTTCCGTCCCGGACACCAAGCCCATATCCCGAATCCGGCGCCCCAATTCGCCGTCGGCCCTTACTGCGGAGATGGTACCGGACTGGTTCTTTTTCATTTGTCTGAGATTGAGATGCGTCAAATGTTTGCCTCCTTGTGCTAACCGGTTGTTAACTTTTTCATTCATTCGAAAGTTTGGTATACCTTACTTATTTAGTTGTCAACATGTTTTTTAGCTTTTTCCAGATTAGTACAATTTGACTTATTTTATTAGCCCTGCTATGTTCGGCGAAACTAAGGGGGATACATGAAAAAAGGCAGGCTACTTTCGGAGAGTCTGGAAGATTATCTTGAAACAATTCTGGAGCTTGAGAGCGATCAGAAAGTTGCTCGAGCCAAGGATATCGCCGACCGGATGGGCGTCAAACGAGGATCGGTAACCGGGGCTTTGAAGGCTTTGGTTGAGAAAAAGCTGATCAACTATGAACCCTACAGTTTCATCACCCTGACCCCAACCGGCAAGAGAATCGCCCGTGAAATCAACCGCCGTCACGGCATTTTGGAAGACTTCCTGATACGAGTGCTGGGGGTCGATCAGACCCAAGCCGAAAGAACCGCTTGCCGCATGGAACACGCCATCGACAAGGAATCCATCGACAAACTGGTCCAGTTCATCGAATTTATCGATCAATGTCCCCGCACCGGTGGGGATTGGGTAGCAGCTTTTGAGCAATTTTGTTCAACTGATAAGCGGAATGAGCAGAACTGCCTGGCCTGCATCGAAACTTGCAGCGAGCGTTACCAGGATGAAAGGCCGGGAACTTAGGCCCGATAAAGCCTGAGACTATTGGAGACCACCGAAACGCTGCTTAAAGACATGGCCAGAGCCGCGAAAATGGGATGCAGGCTGCGCAGGAAATCCGGTGCGGCCTCGATGGGGTATAGAGCCCCGGCTGCCACCGGGATCAAGATAATATTGTAGAAAAATGCCCAGAAAAGATTCTGGCGGATCGTGCGCATGGTGGCCCGGCTCAATTCGATAGCGGCCGGTACACCTTTGAGACTCCCTCCGGAGAGAATGACACCGGCGGTTTCTATGGCCACATCGGTTCCGCTGCCGATGGCGATACCCACCTCCGCCTGGGCCAGGGCCGGCGCGTCGTTGATGCCGTCCCCAACCATGGCGACTTTGCGTCCCTCCCCTTGCAGCGCTTTGACCCGCGAGGACTTTTCTTCGGGCCGCACCTCGGCCATCACTTCCGCTATGCCCACCTGATCGCCAATGGTCCGGGCCGTTTTTTCATTGTCACCGGTAATCATCATCACTCTGAGGCCCTGGCCCTGCAGCTGCTGAACCGCGACCTGTGAATCCGGTTTAACGGTATCCGCAACGGCGATGACACCAACGGCCTCGTTATTTCTCGCGACGACCATGGCTGTTTTACCGGCCGCCTGGTAGGAATCGATTGCGTCCTGGACGTTTTCGAGGTTTACTTCCAAAATCGGGAACCATTCGGGTTTACCGACATGAATCCGTTGACCGGCCACCATCCCTTCAACGCCGAAACCGCTGTGAGCCTTAAACGCCTCCACCGATTGTTTACTGAAACCTCTTTGCTCCCCCTCCTTGACGATCGCCTTGCCAAGGGGATGTTCCGACCCGCTCTCAACTGCGGCGGCCGCGGTTAGTAGTTCATCGGTGCCGCCGTCATAATCGACGGCCGTTTGAATATCGGTAACGATGGGGGTCCCCGCGGTGATGGTACCGGTCTTGTCGAGGACCACATCCTGAAGGTGCGAAGCGGTTTCCAAGGAGGAACTGTTTTTGAACAGGATCCCCTTCTCTGCGCCTTTGCCGGTGCCGGCCATGATCGCCGTGGGCGTCGCCAACCCGAGCGCGCAGGGGCAGGCTATCACCAGGACCGCCACCAGCCGCAGCATGGCCGGAACGAATTCCCCGGCGGCGGCCCACCAAATGGCAAAGGTCACAAACGCGATCACAATGACAACCGGTACAAATACGGCGGCCACCCGGTCGGCCAGAGCCTGTATCGGCGCCTTGCTGCCCTGGGCCTCCTGCACCAATTTGATTATCTGGGCCAGGGCCGTCTCGCGGCCCACCTTTTGGGCTTCAATCTGCAGCAAGCCGTCATTGTTGACGGTGCCGCCCACCACCGGATCACCGGTCTTTTTATCGACCGGTATGGATTCACCGGTCAACATGGATTCATCGATCGACGATTCACCGGAAACCACGGCGCCGTCCACGGGGATGCTCTGACCCGGACGGACCAGGAGCCTGTCGCCGACTTTCACTTGATCCAGGGGAACTTCCTGTTCCTGACCGTTCACCAGGACCACCGCCGTTTTGGGGCTGAGGTCCATCAACTTACGGATGGCCGCTCCGGTCCTGCCTTTGGTGCGGGATTCGAGCATTTTTCCGAGTTTAATCAGGGTGATGATCACCGCCGATGTTTCAAAATAGACGTGGTGCCCGGAGCCCGGGAAAAACAGCAGAACGAATGAATAAAAATAGGCCACGGAAGACCCCATGGCTACCAGCACATCCATGTTGGCAGTGCCGTTTTTAAGGCTCTTCCACCCATTGATGTAGAAATCCCATCCCGTGTAAAACTGCACCGGCGTGGCCAGCCCCCAGAAGAACCAGTTCACCCAGGGGGCATGGCTCCAGGCACCTACCAGACCGAAATCGCGGGCCATGCTCAAAATAAAAAGCGGCAGGGTAAAGACGACCCCTGTAATGAATTTGGCGGTTTGCCGTTTGATCTCTTCAGCCCGGGCGCGCGCTTCGGCATCTTCGAGGTCACCACTATCTGCGGGCAGGATCGCTTCGAAACCGATCTTTTGAATGGCGTTGGCAATCTGATCGAGCGACGTCTCGGAAGGCAGGAACTCCACCTGCACCCGTTCACTGGCAAAATTGACCGCGGCATCCACCACCCCCGGCGTTCTCTTCTTCAGGGTGCGCTCGATGTTCATGGCGCAATTGGCACAGGTCATGCCGGTAACCGGAAACTCGGTGGCAAACGTCTGGGCTTCAAAACCCGCCTTGTTGATTGCCCCGACAATGTCCGGGACCGATACGGATGCATCGTCAAAGGTCACCCCGGCCTGTTCCGAGGCAAAATTAACCGCGGCTTCCCGAATCCCCGGCAATTTTTTAAGGGTCCGCTCGATATTCATGGCGCAATTGGCGCACGTCATGCCGGATACGGGTATGGTGATGTTTTTTTCCATTGTCTTGGTTTAGCGTAACAGCCCCCTCCCTTTATCCCTCCCTCCAGGGGAGGGAATTTCGCCTCCTCCCCCTTGACGGGGGAGGTCGGGTGGGGGTGCCGTATCAATTAAACTGTTCGTCGCGGGCTTGTCGCAGTCTGGTTCTATTTCTTGTTCAGGGATAATACCCATCCAAAGTCAACGTTTTTGCATCTAAGCAGCCGGATAGTTGATCTCCGCCAGAACGCTTCTGATCTTATCCTCGGTGGCTGGTGTGTCCCATTTTATGGTCACATCCTTGGCTCCGGGATCGGCCTCGACGGCAACCACCCCTTCTACCTCGCCGAGTTCCGTTTTGATGGAGTTGGTGCAGTGGCCGCAGGATATGTTGTTGATCGTGAAGATTTTCTGTTCCATGGATATCTCCTTTTCAGTCCTGTTTTTAGTGATTACATGTTAAAGTAAGCAAGTTCTGCCAATATGCAAGCGATCCCATACGGTTACGAATTCGGAAGGTACTTGACTTGCAGTCAGGCATCGTTGAAAATACTCCCTTAATGATAGCAGCAAGATAAATCAACGGGAGGCGCATTTGGAAAATATAATTGAAAACCGAATCGAAAACGTCCGCAAATCGCTGGCTGAAGCCGAAATTGACACCCTGATGGTCCTGGTTGCGGAAAACCGCTATTACCTGAGCGGGTACACGGGCGAAGACAGTCAGTTCGACGAAACTGCGGGCGCTTTATTTATTACCCGGGATGACCTGATTCTGGCTACGGATCCCCGTTTTGACACCCAGGCCGCCCAGGAAGCGCCCCTGTATAACCTTGTCTGCTATAAGGAAGGGCTGGCCAAGGAACTGCCTGAGATCGTCAAGCGTCTGGAGACCCGCAAACTGGGATTCGAAAGCGTACGTCTCTCTTGCTTGCAATACAACAAGATGCGTGAAGCTCTGGAAGAAGCCGAGCTGGAAACGACCCTGGTGCCGGTTGAGGACATTGTCGAAAACCTGCGCGTGATCAAGACGGAAGACGAGATTGAAGCCACCCGCAAATCCCTGGCGATCGCCGAGGATGCTTTTGAAGCCGTCCAGGCCAAACTCGAGCCCGGGATGACCGAAACCGAAGGCGCCTGGCAGCTGGAAATTGCCGTGCGTGAAAAAGGTGGTAAGGGCTTGAGTTTTCCCACGATTTGTGCGAGCGGTCGCAACAGCGCCCTGCCCCATGCCATCCCGGGAAAACAAGCCTTTCGTGAAAGCGATCCGCTGTTGTTCGACTGGGGCGTATTTGCCGGACACTACTGCTCGGACACCACCCGTACGGTGTTGCTGGGCAAACCGGACGGCCTATTTAAGAGAGTCTATACCACCGTGCTGGAAGCCCAGCGAAAAGCCATTGCCGCTATCAAGGCCGGCGCCAGTTCCAAGGCCGTGGATGCCGCCGCCCGGGATTTTATCGATGGGACCGAGTTCAAAGGCAAATTTGCCCATGGCACCGGCCATGGCACCGGACTGGCCGTTCACGAGGCCCCGCGCCTGAGCCCGCTGCGGGATGAAACCTTACAGGCGGGCATGATCGTTACCGTGGAACCCGGAATCTACCTCCCTGAATGGGGTGGCATCCGTCTGGAAAACCAGGTGGTGGTTCGCGAGGACGGCGCGGAGGTACTGAATCGGTTGGGATTTATGGAATTTTGAAATATAGGTTCAAAGGTTCAAGGTTCCCCGTTCAAGGTTGGAACCATGAAACCTCTGAACCCTTGAACCCCCGAACCTTTGAACCTTTGAACCTCTGAACCCTTGAACCCTGAACCTTGAACCATAGGTTTATTCATGCCCCCGCTCGATTTTCTTGCAGACCAGTATTTGAATTACCTCCTGGTCGAAAAGGGACTGGGGAAAAAAACCCTGGAGGCCTACAGCCGCGACCTGGTTTGCTATTTTGAGTTCCTGCACAAAGAATCCATCGAGAGCGTCGGCGAACACGACACCGCCTACATACTCAAGCACCTGATCGATATGAAAGCGGACGGTCTTAGCGCCCGCTCGCGGGCCCGGCATCTGGTAACCATTCGTGGGTTTTACCGGTTCCTGGTCCAGGAAAAGGTGATTCGGTCCGACCCTTCCCGTACCATCGATCTGCCCAAGAGCGGTCTGAAGCTTCCGGAGGTACTCGGGACAGACGAAATTGAGCGTCTCCTAGCCGCGCCCGGAACCGACACCCCCCGTGGCCTGCGAAATACCGCCATGCTCGAACTATTGTACGCTTCCGGCCTACGGGTTTCGGAACTGACGCACCTGAAAATACTGGACATCAACCTGGAGGCGGGTTTTGTAAGGGTATTCGGGAAGGGATCCAAAGAACGCATCGTGCCCATGGGTTCGGGGGCCATAAATGCCCTGCAGGCCTATTTAGAAACCGGCCGGCCGAAACTATTGAAAGCAGGACAAACCAGCGCCTACCTTTTCGTTGCCCGGGCCGGTAAACCCATGACACGCCAGGGATTCTGGAAACTCTTGCGCAAATGTGCGCTGGAAGCCAAGATTACAAGCAAGATTTCGCCCCACACGCTGCGGCACAGCTTTGCCAGCCACCTGCTCGAAGGGGGGGCCGACCTCAGAGCAGTACAGGTAATGCTGGGGCACGTCGACATTACCACGACCCAGATTTATACCCATGTCGCTACGGAAAGGCTCCGGGAAATCCACACGCGCTATCATCCGCGCGGCTGATATCTTGCCTTTGAGGACGACAATAATTGTTAACGTTTACGTAATATTACATAGATCTGCGATCAGTTGCCGCTAGTTGACAGCGCTACAAAATTGGACTATCTAACGCGGTTTAAAACTTAACCGGGCTTAACCCCGGAAACCGGGAGTGCACAACCTTGGCGTCACCTGACATAGTCACATCACCACTCGGCCGTTGGTCTGGAGATACGCACCCGGCCGCACCAGACTCTGAAGCCTTCAATCAGCACCTTCAGCAGCTGGACCATGCCGTGTTCGTGGTGGCCATACCGGACGGAACGATAGCCGTTACCACCCATGGACAAGCCAGGTTGCAGGGTGCCGGTCAAGATGATGAAACCGGCCTGCCTCTGATCGGCTACACGCCGCCCCTGCGACCCGAAGACCTGGGTGATGCCGATTTCAAACGTCAATTTGGTTTAAAATACGCTTATATAACCGGAGCCATGGCCAACGGCATCACTTCCGTGGAAATGGTTGCGGCGGCCGGCAAGGCCGGTATGTTGGGTTTCTTTGGTTCGGCCGGCCTGGACCTGAAAAGAGTGGAAGCCGCCATAGACCGCCTGCAGCAGCTGCCCGCCAACATCCCTTTCGGCTCCAACCTGATCCACAGCCCCAACGAACCTGATCTGGAACAGGGAATCGTGGATCTTTATCTACGCAAAGGGGTCAATCTGGTCAGTGCATCGGCCTACCTGCGCATGACCCTGCCGATCGTTCAGTACCGGGTTACCGGCATCCATCGGGACACAGACGGCCGCATCGTCTGCCCGAACCGGATTTTTGCCAAGATATCCCGGGTTGAAGTCGCTGAAAAGTTTTTCTCACCGCCGCCGGCCAGGCTACTGGATCAACTGGTTACCCAGGGCAAGATAACCGCGGCGGAGGCCGAACTGGCGGCACACATTCCCATGGCTGAAGTCATGACCGCCGAAGCCGATTCCGGCGGCCATACCGACAACCGCCCGGCCCTGGCCCTTTTTCCCACGATCATGGCCCTTAAAAACCGCCTGGCCGCCAAATTCGGTTATGATCGTCCACTGGTCGTCGGCCTGGGCGGCGGGATCGCCACGCCGGAATCCACTGCAGCGGCCTTTGCCATGGGCGCAGCGTATGTCCTGACCGGCAGCATCAATCAGGCCTGTGTGGAAGCTGGTACCTCCGAGATGGTGCGCAAGATGCTCTGCGAGGCCGGCCAGGCCGATGTGGTCATGGCCCCGGCCGCAGATATGTTCGAAATGGGCGTTAAAGTCCAGGTCCTTAAAAGGGGCACCATGTTTGCGGTCCGAGCGGCCAAACTATACGATTTTTACCGGTCTTACAGCAGTTATCCGGAAATCCCGGAAAACCAGCGCATGATGCTGGAAAGAGATTTTTTCAAAGGCAGTTTCGAAGAGGTGTGGCAGCAGACCCGGGCCTTTTTCGAACAACGGGATCCCCACCAGATTGAAAGGGCTGAACGAGACCCTCACCACAAGATGGCCCTGGTGTTCCGCAGCTATCTGGGGCAATCCTCACGCTGGTCAATTACCGGTCAGGCCGATCGCCAGTTGGATTTCCAAATCTGGTGCGGTCCGGCTATGGGTGCCTTTAACGGGTGGGTCAAAGGGTCTTTTCTCGAAGAAAAAGAAAACCGGGAGACGGCCACCATCGCACGCAATCTGCTATGCGGCGCCTGTGTTGTTATGCGGGCCGCTTCATTGCGCAACCAGGGCGTCTCGTTGCCGACCGGTGCAGGGACTTTTACGCCGCTCCCGCTTGAGAAATTAGAAGAAATGTAAACTATCAGGTTATAGGTTCAGAGGTTCAAAGGTTCAGGGGTTCAAAGGTTGAAAACCGAATGAAAATCGAAAGATTTGAGGACATTGAAGCCTGGCAGCTAGCCCGGGAACTCACTCGCAAGATCTACAGGTTAACGCGAAAGCCTGGTTTTTCAGAAGATTATGCACTTAAGAGGCAAATTCAAAGTGCGGCCGGATCATCGATGCACAATATTGCTGAAGGATACGATTCCGAATCAAATGCGGAGTTCCTTCGGTTTCTGCGATATGCAAAACGATCATGCACTGAAGTTCAAAGCGAACTTTACGTAGCCTTGGATGAAAATTATATTATGCAAGAAGAATTCAACGATGCGTACGAATATGCCGGTCGAACCCGGGCTGCTGTGCGTGGCTTTATCAACTACTTAAATGGTTATGAGGAGAAAAGAAGGCAAACCCCTAATAACCAAAATTAAATGGTTCTAACCTTGAGCCTTAAAACTCTGACTCGTTGAACCCTGAACCTCTGAACCAAATAGGTCCTAAGGTTTTAACCCCTGAACCTTTGAACCTTGAACCTCTGAACCAAAGAGGATTTTCGCCATGCCTTTCAACATCATCGTCACCGTCAAGCAGGTGCCCGATACAAAGAATATCACCGGCCAGGCCATGAAAGAGGACGGTACCGTAAACCGGGCCGCCCTGCCGGCTATCTTCAACCCCGAGGATCTCAATGCCCTGGAAGAGGCGTTGACCATCAAAGAAAAGTATGGCGGGCATGTCACAGCCCTGACCATGGGCCCACCCTCGGCCGAAACCGTACTAAAAGAGTGCTTGTTTCGTGGCGCGGATGAAGCCGTTTTGTTATCGGATCGCAAATTTGCCGGGGCCGACACCCTGGCCACCTCCTATGCCCTGGCCTGCGCCATTGGCCGCATCGGTTCATATGACCTCATTTTATGTGGCCGCCAGGCTATCGACGGGGATACCGCCCAGGTAGGTCCCCAGATTGCCGAAAAGCTGGATATCAACCAGGTAACCTGCGCCACCGAAATCACAGCGTTGACCGCGGAGGACGTTACCGCGGTACGGTCGTTGGAAAACGGACATGAAACCGTTCAGGCCGGCCTGCCGGTCCTTATGACTATTTCGTCCGCGGCCAACGAACCGCGCTCTTTTTCAGCCAAACGCGTCATGGCCCTCAAGTCCCTGGAGTGCCTGCACTGCCAGGCGGAACTGGAAAGAGGCCCGGATGACGAAGCGGTTTGCGCCCTGCCCGCGCACATCCGCCGCTGGGACATCGAAGTCATCGGCGCGGACCCGGAGCGCTGCGGACTCTCCGGGTCCCCGACAAAGGTTAAGAAAATCGAAAACGTCGTACTGAAGGCAACCGACATGAAAAAAGTCCATGACACGCCAGAGGATATCGCCTGCCTGGTGAAAGAGCTGATTGATGATAATATTTTAGGGTAATAGGCTGAAGGCCTTTAGACTGAAGGAAAAACCAGAGCGCACAATATAAGACGTATACTCCCAGCATAGAACATTTCAGTCTTCAGTCTTCAGTCTCATCCACCTATATTTGCTTTCACGGAGATCTACTTAAATGAGTTCTACCAACAACGTCCTTGTTTACATAGAACAGAACGACAACAAGATCGCGGATGTCAGCCTGGAGCTCATCTGTAAGGCCACCGAACTTGCCCGGGATACGGGGGGCCAGGTTCAGGCCATCGCTCTCGGTCATGGGCTGGAGGCCGAGTTGGAGCGCCCCGGACATTACGGCTGCGATACCCTTTACTACATCGAAGACGAGCGCCTGGCGCATTTCACCTCGGTGCCCTATGCCAAACTGGTGGCGGCGCAAATTGAAAAATTGGCCCCCCAGATCGTCCTTTTCGGGGCGACAACCCAAGGGCGCGATATCGCCCCCCGGGTCGCTTCGACCCTGCGCTGCGGATTGACGGCTGACTGCACCGACCTTCAAATCGGCAGTCATAAATATAAAAAGAAAGTCTACGAAAAAACCCTGCTGCAGATTCGACCGGCCTTCGGCGGCAATATCGTGGCGACGATCGTTTCGCCGGAAAGTACTCCCAGCATGGCCACGGTGCGTGAAGGGGTCATGAAAATGAATCCTCCCGATCCCGAGCGAAAACCAAAGATCATAAAAGAAGCATGCGGCCTCGGTCCGGAAGATTTTCCGACCAGGGTCATAGATGTCGTCCGCACCATCAAATCAGTGGATCTGAAATCGGCCCGGATTATTGTGTCTGCCGGCATGGGGGCGGCCACGCCCGAGGGTATTGCCCTGGTAAAAGAACTGGCGGCGACCATCGGAGCTGAAGTCGGTGCTTCCCGGCCGGTTGTGGATTCCGGCCTGATGGCGGGCGATCACCAGGTCGGCCAGACAGGTACCACCGTGCGGCCGAACCTGTATATTGCCTGCGGCATTTCCGGACAGATTCAACACCGCGCCGGCATGAGTGAATCCATGCGGATCATTGCCATCAACAGCGATCCCGATGCGCCTATATTCGATATCGCCCATTACGGAATCGTGGGCGATGTCCTGAAAGTCATCCCGGAAATGATTAAGGCCTATAAAACCGGGGGATCTGGATCGTAGCTTTGGCCAGTCACTGCAGGGGAGTAATCTGGGATTGAGATCACATACAAAACGCATGCATCGCGCAAGGGCGCAGAGACGCAGTGAAAACCAAAACCAGAATTTGGGTCGCACTTCGTGCGGAAAACCATGGTACTCAAATGCTTTTCCTGGTTTTGAACTCACTACAAAACGCACTCATCTGAAAATAAGATTGCGTTCTATATAACGGAGGAATACGTGGAGAATTTCTATCGCGACAATCCTGACATCCAGTTTCACCTGGAGCACATGGATCTGAACCGGGTAGTAGATCTGAGAGAAGACGGTTTTACCGGCAAGGATACATCTGCCGAAGCCCCGCGGGACCAGGCGGATGCCCTGGACAACTACGCCCGGATCCTGGATATCGCCGGTGAAATTGCCGGTGGCATCATCAAGCCGCGGGCCGCGGAAGTAGACCGGTGCGGAGCTACATTTGAAGATGGCGAGGTTTGCCTGGCGCCGGGTACGGTGGAGTCCCTGGATCGTCTAAAGAAAGCCGATCTGATGGGCTTTACGCTGCCCCGGGAATACGGCGGTCTGAATGTGCCCAAGACCGTTTACTCCATGGCCATCGAGATCATATCCAGGGCAGACGCCTCCCTGATGAACCTGTTCGGACTCCAGGAAATTGCCGACACGATCTGCAAATTCGGTTCCCCGGAACAGAAAGAGCAATACCTGCCTCGCTTCGCTTCGGGTGACATCTCCGGCGCTATGGCGCTGACCGAACCGGATGCCGGTTCGGACCTGCAGACCGTGATGCTGAAAGCCCGCCAGGACGAAGACGGCAACTGGTACCTGAACGGTGTCAAGCGGTTTATCACCAATGGCTGCGCGGACGTATCCCTGGTAATGGCCCGCTCCGAAGAGGGCACGGCCGGCGGCCGGGGACTGTCTCTTTTTATCTATGAACGCGATGAGCACCTGACCATTCGCCGGATCGAGCACAAACTCGGGATTCACGGGTCGCCGACCTGTGAACTCCAATTTAACGACGCGCCCGCTCAACTTTTGGGAAGAAGAAAATTCGGGCTGGTTAAATATACCATGTCGTTGATGAACGGCGCGCGCGCCGGCGTGGCGGCCCAGGCCGTCGGCATTGCCGAGGCTGCCTACCGGGAAGCGGACAAGTATGCCCGCGACCGGGTCCAGTTCGGTAAGCCGATTCGCCATTTTGCAGCCATCTTCGAAATGCTGACCCAGATGAAAAGCAACATCGAAGCGGCCCGTTCTTTGCTGTATGAGACGTCTAAAATCGTTGACATAAAGGAAGGCCTCGAAGAACTCGGCGAGCGTGATCCAGAGAAAGCCAAGGAGAACAGGGACGCGTTCAAACGCTATAACCGGCTGGCGGCTCTGCTGACTCCGGTCGTCAAAGCCTATGCCAGTGAACTGGCCAACGACGTCGCCTACAAAGCGATTCAGATTCACGGCGGCGTAGGCTATACCTGTGAATTTGAGGTGGAACGCCTCTACCGCGATGCCCGGATCACCAATATTTACGAAGGCACCACCCAACTCCAGGTTGTGGCTGCCATTGGCGGCGTTCTGGGGGGCGTGGCCAGCGACTGGCTGGATCTGTGTGAAGCGGAAAACGACCTTTCGTCAGTGGCTGATCTTTACATGCTCGCCAAGGAAAATCGCCAAAAACTGGAGGACGCTGTCGCCCACATCAGAAATCGGAAGGATAAGGCCTACCAGGAATTTCATGCCGCCCGCGTGGTTGCACTGGCTACCGACGCTATCTTGAGCTATCTGGTTTGCCGGGATGCTATTTTTGAAGAACGTAAGCGCAAAATCGCCCGGGTTTTTCTGATCGAAGCCGGGCAGCGTGTGGAAACGAACCTGGGCTATATCCTGTCGGATGATAAGGCCGTTATGGAGTGCCATCAGGAAATCATCGCGTAGAGGTGATCTGTAAAGTGGATTTTGATTCAATCTCGGCGTTGCCTGCTAAATTAAAAGCCTCGAAATACCACAGTATTCCTTCGTTTTTAATACAGCCGGCGCCTTGACCTTGAATCAAAATCCACTTTCCAGATCACCTCTACTTTAATATTTGAAATCTTAACAAAGCTTTTTTCCAATGAGGAGAGACAGCAAGAGGTAGTGTAACGAGTTTGGGATTTGTTTTTACCAGTGCTTTGAAGTCAAGCTAGTTTGGTTGCGTTCTTCCTTCAGTCTTCAGCCTTCATACTAAAGACTTCTCCCTCAACCAACCCTGGGAAAAAATCCCCGTCCGGATCAAGGGTTTTCCGAAACTGCTCCAACAGGTCAGTTAAGCGCAGGATCTTTTCAGTGCCGGCTTTTATGGATTCAGTTCGCAATCCATTGGCCGGGCTGATGGGCTGGTCTACGTGAACGGACTTGAACACCGGATAGCCCTCGTATTCATAATCAATGCGGCCAATGGTACCCCTGGCAAACAACGTCAGGCGCTGTTCGGGAGAGATCAAAATATGGAGGGCATAACGTTTAATATGAACGTCGATGCCCTTTCTGGGCTTGCGATTCCCGCGTGGATCAAAATGAAAACCGCAGGTTTTCATCCATTCTCGACATTCAGACAGTATCCAGCGAGCCTGCGGGATGGAGAACCCGAGATCGGCCACAAGATGTCCGCCGAGGTAAACGGTAAAGGCGTGATCGATGTAATATTGACGTGCATACCCCGCTTGTTGACCAGCCAGGGGGTCCGGGGGCAAAAATTCCCGTGACCAGCGCTTCCAGCGGGATAAATTGAAACCCAGCCTATCCGACAACTCCCTGTTATTATAAAATTTTACCATATGCCTCCTTGTTAACTTGATATGCCGATATAACAACTCTAATTTTTTATGTCAATACTTGCAAATATCCGGAATTAGATATATGTTTATATCTTTCTTAGTGAAAAAATCGGGTATTCTCCGTCCAACGAGCTTTACCCGAAAATGTTTTCAGCAAAAAACAAGAACCTTTTCAGATAATTGAGCAGCCTTGCGGCTGTATTGAGGATAATCGTGGGTACTGCAAACAATGATCAAGAGCAAACGCCTGTGCCGGTGGCCATTATCGGGATGGCCGGCATGTTCGCCAAATCCGCGGATCTGAAAGAGTACTGGCGCCTGTTATCGCGGGCCCAAGATGGTATCAGCGATGTGCCCGCCACCCACTGGTCCGCCGCGGACTTTTTCAACGCAGATCCTAAAAAACCCGATCACGTATACTGCAAACGGGGTGGTTTCCTGCCGGGGATCTCTTTTGATCCAGCCGAATTCGGCATTCCCCCCTCTTCCCTGGAAGCAACGGACACGTCGCAGCTACTGGGACTGGTGGCCGCCAAGATGGCCCTGAAAGATGCCGGGTATGATGATACCCGTCCGTTCGACCGGGATCGCGCCAGTGTCATCATCGGTGTTACCGGGACCCAGGAACTGGTGATTCCTCTGGGAGCCCGTCTGGGACACCCGCTTTGGCGCAAAGCCCTCAAGGCCGAAGGGGTGGATGCGCAAACCACCGAAGCGGTCATCGAGCGTATTGCCGACGGCTATGTGCCCTGGCAGGAAAATTCCTTTCCCGGTCTGCTGGGCAACGTGGTGGCGGGACGCATCTGCAACCGCCTGGATTTCGGCGGGACCAATTGCGTGGTGGACGCGGCCTGCGCCAGTTCGATGAGCGCCATCAACCTGGCCATTCTGGAACTCGAGGCCGACCGCAGCGACATGGTCATAACCGGCGGCATTGACACCCTGAACGATATTTTCATGCACATGTGCTTTGCCAAGGCCCAGATCCTGTCGCCTACGGGGGATGTCAAACCCTTTTCCAGCAAAGCTGACGGCACGGTGCTGGGAGAAGGCGTCGGATTGCTGGTGCTTAAACGCCTGGAGGATGCCGAAAAGGACAAGGATCGGATTTATGCGGTTATCAAGGCCCTGCGTTCTTCCAGCGACGGCAAATCGCAAAGTATCTACGCCCCGCGCTCGGAAGGTCAGGAAAAAGCGCTGCGGCGCGCCTACCAGGCCGCCCAGGTGGATCCAGGCACCGTCGGACTGGTAGAAGCCCACGGTACCGGCACTCGCGTGGGCGACGCGGTCGAATTTACCGCCCTAAAGAACACTTACAACGGGAGAAATGCGAGCCCGGGAGCCTGCGCCATCGGCTCGGTCAAATCCAACATCGGCCATACCAAGGCAGCCGCCGGGGCGGCCGGACTCATCAAGGCCACGCTGGCTGTGCATCACAAAGTTTTACTGCCGACCATCAAGGCTGACGAACCCGACCCCAAGCTCGATCTTGCCAACAGCCCGTTTTATCTCAGCACGGCCACCCGGCCCTGGCTCCTGAACAACGGTCATCCCCGCCGGGCCGCTGTCAGCGCGTTCGGGTTTGGGGGCAGTAATTTTCACATGGTGCTTGAAGAACACGAATCCCGGAAAACAGGTGTGGCTTGGGACGGCTCCATCCAGATCGCCGCCTTTTCGGGCCCGGACAGCGTCACGATCAAAACCCGACTCGAAGCCTTCGCCCAGGCCACCGCCGCAGATGCCAAACCCGAAGACTATGCCCGGGTGTGCTTCGATACCCGATTTGAATTCGACATCACCGCGCCCTATCGCCTGTTGCTGGTAATCGAGCGCGACGCCGACCGGCAAGCGCTCTTGGCGGATGCCTTGCAGGCCCTTGAAGAGAATCGCTATAAACCCCAGTGGCATTCGGGGGAGATCTATTTCAGCAGCGAGCCGAAAAACGGCAAACTGGCATTTCTGTTTCCCGGCCAGGGCAGCCAGTATGTGAATATGGCCCGCGATCTGGTCTGCTGTTTTCCCGAGGCGCACGCTGCTTTCCAAACCGCCAATACCATTTCTATCGACGGTCAGCCGCTCGGCGAACTGATCTTTCCAAAGCCGGCCGCAGACCGCAAGGAAACCGCCAAGCAAGAAGAGAACCTGCGCCGGACCGACGCGGCCCAACCGGCTATCGGGGCTGCCAGCCTCGGCATGCTGAAAATCCTGGAACGCTTTAACGTGGCGCCCGATATGGCCGCCGGTCACAGCTATGGTGAACTGGCCGCGCTATACGCCGCCGGGCGGCTGGACGAAGAGACCTTCTTCGGCCTGTCTGCCGACCGCGGCCGTTTCATGGCCGCCGCCGGTGACAATGACAGCGGTGAAAGCGGGACCATGTTGGCCGTGAAAGCCCCCCTGGAAGAAATTGACGCGCTGTTGGCCACCCTGGATACCGACGTGATTCTGGCCAATCGCAACAGTCCCTTTCAGGGTGTCCTTTCCGGTTCTGCCAAGGGCATTAAAATTGCCCAGAAAGCCTGCAAGGAAAAGAAATTCCGGGCAATTGAACTGCCTGTGGCAGCTGCATTTCACAGTCATCTGGTTGAAAACGCGCGTCAACCTTTTGAAAAATCTCTTTCCGCAGCCACCTTTGCCCCGGCCGTGATTCCGGTCTTTGCCAACACAACCGGGGAGGTGTATCCCGAGAGTGAGGAGCAAGCCCGGGCCACCCTGGGAGCCCAACTGGTCAGTCCGGTTCATTTCAAGGAAGAAGTGGAAAACCTTTACGCGGCCGATGTGCGTACATTCCTCGAGGTCGGCCCGAAACCGGTGCTTACCGGACTGGTGCGTCAAATCCTGAAGGGCCAAGACCACATCGCCGTGGCAGTGGACCAGAGCGGAGGCAAAGCCTTCGGTCTCAAGGATCTGGCCAAGGCCCTCTGCCGCCTGGCCGCTGCCGGGCACCCGGTCGACCTGCCCAAATGGGAGCCCGTGGACCCGGCGGATCGCAAACCGGTCATGGACGTGCCCATATCCGGTGCCAACTTTAAAAAGCCGTCACCTGAAACCGAAAACGGTCCCGAGGGCAAAGCACCGACGCAAAGCCGGGGGAATGCACCGACCGAGAACCCGGCCATACCGGCAAAACCGGCCGAACCGGTTGCCGCGCCGACCCGGACGGCATCAGCCGCTCCAACCCGGCCCGCGCCTGTAAAGACAAATACAAACGATATGAAAGAGCAATCTCCCCAGGATCCGCAACAGATAAACATTGCTTTGAAAACCGTCCAGGAAGGCATGCAAACCCTGCAGTCGCTGCAGATGAAAACAGCTGAAACCCACCAGAAATTCCTGGAAACCCAGGCCCAGGCCAGCAAGGCCTTGCAGCAGATGATGCGGGCCACCAGTCACCTGACAGGCTTTGGCGATATTGCGGATATCCAGATACCGGAATTCCAAGTCCCGACGGATCCGACAGTCGCAACAACTTCAGCCTCTATCAGGGTCGCCGCCCAACCTGAATTGCATCCAGTCGCGGCTGAACCCGCGGCACCCGTAAAGGGCTCTGCAGCACCTGACAGGACGGTGCCGGCCGAATTGAAGGTAGTCGAAAATCCGTTGGCGGCCTCCGACCCGAGCCAAGATAAGGTATCCACAACCCTGCTGGACGTTGTCAGCCGCCTGACCGGCTATCCGGCCGAGATGCTGAACATGGATATGGATATCGAGGCGGACCTGGGGATCGACAGCATCAAAAGGGTGGAAATCCTCTCCACCCTGGAAGAGGAAATGCCGGGTCTGCCGTCGGTTGGGCCGGAAATGATGGGCAGCCTGAAAACGCTGGGTCAAATTGTGGCCTACCTTACCGATGCGGTGCCGGCCAGTTCTCCCTCGGAAGCAGCCACGCCGGTCGAAACGGCAATCCCGCCGACAGCCAATGCAGCCCGGGATGACATCCTGAATACCCTCCTGTCGGTGGTCAGCGAATTGACCGGGTATCCGGCTGAAATGCTGCAGCCGGAGATGGATATCGAGGCGGACCTGGGGATCGACAGCATCAAGCGGGTTGAAATTCTCTCCACCCTTGAGGAGATAATGCCCGGCCTGCCGCCGGTCGGTCCGGAAATGATGGGCAGCCTGAAAACCCTGGGACAGATTACCGCTTACCTGGCGGCCGATGCTGCGCCCGGCAACAACCCGGCCGCCGCTCCGACTGAAGAGCGCCCTTCCGCCCCGGAAACTGCCGACCAGGCCCGAACCATCCAGGAAGTCCTGATTGCAACCGTCAGTGAATTGACCGGTTACCCGCAGGAGATGCTCAATCCCGACATGGATATCGAGGCGGACCTGGGGATCGACAGTATCAAGCGGGTGGAAATCCTCTCCACCATGGAAGAAAAAATGCCCGGCCTGCCCCAAATCGGACCCGAGATGATGGGGGATCTCAAGACATTGGGCCAGATCGTGGCTTTTCTAAGCGGGACCACGCAGTCCGGTCAGGCGGTGAGTTCGGAAATGACCGCCGCCGCCGTGCAAACAGCTGTGCCCCCAGAAGGCCCGTCGCAAAGCGAAAATTCCGGGAAACTACCGCCCAGGCGTATCATTGTACCTGTCCAAACACCGGCGAGTAGAGGTCCGCGCACTGTGCTGCCGTCCGACAAACAGGTATGGATCACCACTACTAACCCCGGGCTGGCAACCGCCCTGGAACGGCAGTTCAAATCTCAGGATATCGCCACGCAACTGATCGATACAGACAAAAGAAACCGCGTCATTACCGGCGACAAAGACATTGCGGATTGTGGTGGTTTGATTCTTACCTCCGGCGGAACCGATTTCGACGCTGATGTAAACACCGTTTCCGCGTCATTGGAGGCGGACTTTTTACTGGCCAAAGCAACGGCACCGGCCCTGACCGCTGCCCGGGACGGGGCCCCGACCTTTCTCGCCACCGTTACAGACCTGGATGGTGCCTTCGGTTTTCTCCAGGACAGGATCAACCACCCGGCGACCGGCGGTCTGGCAGCCCTGGCGAAGACAGCCGGCATCGAGTGGCCGCAGGTTCACTGCACAGCGTTTGACCTGGATCCGGCCTGGCAGGATCTTGACGCGGCAGCCGCAGCGATTGTAACCGAATTGGTAACTCCTGACCCTTCCCGTCCGAACGAGATCGGTTTGACTGAACAGGCGCGTTTCACCCTGGCAGTTGAGACGGTTGAGCCGGCTGTCGGCGAACTGAATCTTTCCCAGCAGGATGTGGCGATTGTCACCGGCGGCGCCCGCGGGGTGACCGCCGCCGCGGCCATCGCCCTGGCGCAGCGAACCGGTTGTACCACCATTCTGATTGGCCGCTCCAGCCCCGTACCGTCCGAACCGAATTGGATTGCGGACTTGACGGAAGAAGCGGCCATGAAGAAGGCTATTCTCGAACACCAATTCCAGGGCAACGCCAGCCCCCGGGAAATAGAAGCGCAATACAAGGCCATTGCCGCCGGGCGGTGCATAAATGACACCCTCGGGGCCATTGAGCAAGCCGGTGGCAAGGCCGCCTACTTCGCTGCGGATGTCCGTGACGAAAAGCAAATGTGTGACCTGCTCAACACCATTCGAACCGACTTCGGCCCGATCCGGGCCGTCATTCACGGTGCCGGGGTGCTTGAAGATCGACTGATCGCCGGTAAAACAACCGACCAGTTCCAAAAAGTATACAGCACCAAGGTGTCCGGCCTGGTTTCCCTGTTGGCCGCGACCGCGGATGATGATCTTAAGTATTTGGTGCTCTTCTCGTCTGTCAGTGCCCGCTGCGGCAACCAGGGACAGGTCGATTACGCCATGGCCAATGAGGTCCTCAACAAACTGGCGCGGGCTTATGCAACCGAGCACGGCAACTGCAGGGTAGCCGCCATCAATTGGGGGCCTTGGGATGGCGGGATGGTTTCACCGGCCTTGAAAAAAGAATTTCAAAAAGCCGGTGTCGAGCTCATTGCCATCCAGGGAGGCGTCCAGCGCATGCTGCAGGAAATGGCCGCTGTTGTCGGCACGCCGGTGGAAACGGTTGTGGGGGCTGTCTTCAAGTCCCCGGCGGAAAACGTCCTCCCTGCAGAAGACGATCTGAATCTGCTGGTCAAACACCAGGTGGACACTGCCGGTTACCCGGTGCTGGCCTCCCATATCCTGGCCGGACGGCCGGTGGTGCCTTTTGCCCTGATTGCCGAGTGGCTTGGGCACGGCGCACTGCACGATAACCCCGGCCTGTTTCTGCACGGCCTGGACGACATGCGCCTATTGAACGGCATCAAGCTGGATGAAGAAAAGAAAACCATCCGCCTGCTGGCCGGCAAGGCTGTCAAGGCCGACGATGCGTTTGCGGTGGATGTCCAGATCAGGAACGGCCGGCACCCGGATGGTTCCGAATTCATTCACTCCAGTGCCCGGGCAATTCTCACCGATCGGGAAATCCCGCCGCCCCGGCTGAACGGCGAAATGGACATCGCGGTCAAGCCTTACCCGCGCGATCTGCAAGAGGTCTATGAAAAGATACTCTTTCACGGGGACGATCTGCGAGGCATCACCCGGATAGCCGGCTTTTCCGAGCACGGTATCATTGCCGAGGTCGCAACCGCGCCCAGTCCCGTGAAGTGGATTACGCAGCCCTTGCGCAGCCGCTGGATTGCGGATCCGCTGGTGCTTGATTCCGCCTTCCAGCTGGCGATCATCTGGTGCTATGAAACCCAGGGGGTAGTCTCTTTGCCCAGTTATGCCGCCTCCTACCGTCAATACCGCAACCGGTTCCCGAAAGGCGGTGTGCGGGCCATTCTAAAGGTCCACCAGGTGACGGCCCATAAAATGACCGGGGATTTCACCTTTATCGATAAGGATGACGAAATAATTGCAAAATTAGAAGGTTATGAAGCCATTATGGATGCTGGGCTGCAAAAGGCATTCATAAACTAGAAGCTATCGCAGAAAACGTTTTTTGCCCCAACCTCGGCGTTGGGCTCTAAATCCAAATCCTCGCAATACATTAGTTTTTACCACGATAGGCACTGGCTTCGCGGGCGCCTCCGGTTTGAATTTGGAGCCCGCCGCACCTTGAACCAAAACCCGAATTCTGAGATAGTTTCAGATTCCATTTGAGCAGCAACGGCAGCTGATAGCCTATCAGCGTCAACGGGCGCCGGTATTTTTCCCGGCCGACCGCAGGTCTTCCCTTTTTAAAACGCATGCCTATGTGTGCCCGCGATATCCCCTATATCGCCTGTTATATTGACTTTCGGCGGCAAAGACAGTAAAAGTTTCTGAAACTGGTGGTTGCATTGAACGTTCAACCACCGATGTGCGCATCCGTACAAAATCCACTTAGCCTGTTTACTGCCTCATCCAGTGTGCTCCCCGGTCGGATGCTGAAAACCGATATACTTCCGACCGGCAGCTGACCGGCAACAGCCCTGAAGGTGAGTCCGCAAGTTGAACCAGTCCAGAGACCAAATAGAACGACTGCTGCTTGAAAACAGCCCCGATGTTCTCTGGGCCACAGACCGGTATCTCAAGTTTACCTATATCAGTCCGGGTATCCGCCAACTTACCGGGCACGATCCCAAAGATATCATCGGACGCCCCATTTACGACCTGGTGACCTCCAACTCAGCGCGCTTGATCAACGACGCTTTTAAAAAGGTCCGCGCCAAGCGGAAACCTAAAACCGTTGAAAAACAGCAACTTGAACTTGAATTTGTTCACAAGAACGGCGCCCTGGCCTGGGGCGAAACCACAATCATCAAGCTTGCCCGCCAATCCGGGGTGCCGGCTGGATTTTCGGGTGTCATCAGGGACATCGATAAGTGGAAACGGACGGAATCCAAACTGACCCGCCACCGCAATGATCTGGAACAATTCGTCCAGGAAAGCACGGAAAGCATCTGGGTCATCAACGCCCAACTCCAGCGTGAAATCGAAGAGCACAAAAAACTGGAAGTCGAACTCGAGGCGAAAAAAACACTCTACCGCAACCTTTACAACAATTCGCTCGTCGGTTTGGTGCGGACCCGCATCACGGATGGCAAGGTGCTCAACGCGAACAAAAGCACGGCCGATATACTGGGGTTTGAAAACGTACAAAGCCTGCTTGCCACAGGTAGATTTGCGGACCTGCACACTCCGGATCGCCGCGCCGAGCTGATCCGGCAGTTGGAAGCCCAGGGGGAAGTCTCCGATTTCGAATCCCGGATAACCCTGGCCGATGGAACCCAACGAATCATCTCACTTTCGGCCAAGCTGTTCAAAGGACAGGATTTCATCGAAGGTGTCATCGTAGACGTAACCCACCAGAAACGTGTCGAAAAAGCCTTGAAAGAATCCATGGAGGCCGCCGAGGCCGCCAATGTCGCTAAAAGTGAATTTCTGGCCAATATGAGCCATGAAATCAGGACGCCCATGAACGGGATCATCGGCATGTGCGACCTTGTCATGGAAACCAACCTGAGCCCGAAGCAAAAGGAATATCTTGAAATTATTCACTCTTCCGGCAAATCCCTGCTGGAATTGATCAATGACATCCTGGACCTTTCTAAAATTGAAGCCGGAAAGCTGGAACTTGAGAACATCTCCTTTTCACTGCGCCAGGTAGTGGAGGAAGTCTCGGATATCTTTCTGGACAAAATTACAGCCAAAATGCTGGAATTGACCATTGACGTACCGGTTGATATCCCGGAGTTACTCATTGCCGACCCGCTGCGTGTCCGGCAGGTGCTCATCAATTTACTCTCCAATGCCATAAAATTCACCGAAAAAGGCAGTATCTGCATTTCGGTCAGCCGAGAGTCCGCGGGGTCGGATGCGGTCAAGCTGACTTTCCAGGTTCGTGACACCGGCATCGGTATACCCAATGACGTCAAGGAGAATCTGTTTGATGCGTTTACCCAGGCAGATGGCACGGTTACCCGTAAGTACGGCGGCTCCGGCCTGGGACTGGCCATCTGCAAACGGATTGTCAACATGATGTCGGGTGACATCTGGGTGGAAAGCGAAGAGGGGGTGGGCAGCAGTTTCTTTTTCACAGCTTCCTTTCAAGTTGACCGCTCTCAAACCGGTACAAAACGCGATCTCCCTTCTGAGCTGCGTGGTCTGAGGGTACTGCTTCTGGAGGACAACCCGTATACGCTCAAGGCTATGACCCGATATCTGGAAGGTTTCGAATTCAAGGTGACGCCTTTTTTAAGTGTAGAGGCAGCGCTGAACTCATTGAAGAAGGGCGCTCGCAAGATTCCGTTCGATCTGATCATTCCAGACATGGACCAGCCCGGCATGGATGGGCTCCAGGCGTTTGAGGCCTTCAAAGCGGTAGCCGGCGTCAACTTGCCGCCGGTGCTTCTCACCCACAGCCCGCTCATGTCCAAAAAACGCAAGCAGAAGGCCAGGGAACTGGGCATCCAGCACTTCATTTCCAAACCCATAAAGCAGTCTCCACTGCTTAACATCATCGTGGAGATCTTCGGCTATGAACCCCTGGAGGACACCCCGGCGGAAGTCGACGCGGAGTATATTGATGACTTTGTGGATGTGTCGGTCCTGCTGGTCGAAGATAATCCGATCAACCAACGGGTGGCCACTGAGATGCTGGCTCGCGCCGGAATACGGGTAGATTCGGCGGACAATGGCCTGACGGCCATCTCCTCCATAAAAACGAACAGTTATGACGCCGTTTTAATGGACGTACAGATGCCGGAAATGGATGGACTGGAGGTCACCCGGATTGTGCGCACCGAATTGAATATGCAGGAATTACCCATCATCGCCCTCACCGCGCACACCATGACCGGGGACCGGGACCGGTGCCTCGATGCCGGCATGAATGACTATCTCCCCAAGCCGATCGACCGCCTGGCCCTTTTCCAGGTACTGAAAAAGAACATTGAATCAAAGGGCGGCCAGTTCGACCGTATGCCGGGCGCCTTCACCCCTGCGGATCCAGAAATCCCCGCCTTTGCCCTGAGTGTCCCCGGCATAGACGTGGTCGATGGGCTGACACGCCTGGGTGGTGACTGGGATCTGTACATGGATGTTCTCAATGAATATTGCGAACATTATCGGAATTTTTTAAGCGAGGTAAAGAAACTAATAGCGGATAAGGATTTTGCCACGGCCCGCCGACTGGCGCATGCCTTAAAAGGGGCGGCGGCGAACGTATCCGCCGACAACCTGAATACAGCGGCCCTGCAACTGGAAAGTGCCTGTGCCGACGAAAATGCGCGCAAGGCGACCCGCCTGTTACCCAAGATCGAGGATTGCCTCACTGAGGTCTTTGCAGCCTACGATTTGATTGCAGCGGACCTGGCGGAGAAGCGGAACTGAAGTTAGTTTACACTGCTGGGACTGGTCCTTAAATGCGCACCCAATTTAATTGCTGCAATTGTGGTTTTTAGTTCCGAAAATCCGGAATGTTCTCAAGGCGAACGCCGCAAATGCGAATATCGAAATGCGGTTCTCTAAAAAACTCCAGTAGTGCCGATCTGTGACCGTATCTGTCACAGACGGCGGTTATAATGGCCTCATAACCTTAAAAAGGAGGCCGCTATGACAACATTTACGATCACA
>Ga0126330_10000008_pt1 | contig 114550 bp, 97 predicted proteins | sample InaspJWI91metaG_FD_97004 | JGI IMG/M metagenome (GOLD analysis project Ga0126330, IMG submission 97004) | Marine gutless worms symbiont microbial communities from Oahu, Hawaii - Inanidrilus sp. 2 OAHU.JWI-91 metaG | ecosystem: Host-associated > Annelida > Digestive system > Unclassified...
CGGTCGCATCCGGATGCGACCGAATCCGGTCCGGGCGAGCGCGTTGGTGATCGCCTCCGGCCCAGGGGCTTGTTGCACGGGGCGGGCATTCCCAAAGCCCCAGAGGTTCACCAGGGGTTTTACAGTCCCGTCCCAGGCTCCGCCGGACCACTGGTACACTTTTGCGGCAACTTGCAGCACGCGATAAAAATCTGCAGATACCTGCATGGTGGCGCCTGCCGGCATTTTATTGAAACGGCTAATTTCGCTGTCGGACCGGTAGGTGGACATGCTCTGGTTGATATCCGTCAAGCGGGCATCGATCTTTTTTTGCAGGCCGTCAAGATGGGTGAAATAGCCGGTAATCAACTTGATGTGGTAAAACGTCCCCATGGTGCGGCCGGACAGGAGCGTCTCCTTCTTCATCCCACAGCCGATCATAAAAACCAGCAGCAGAATAGTAAGACTGCTCGCGTACATAAGAAATCGTTTTTGTGGATTCATAAATTAGCCTAAAGCTGTCTCAGAGGATAGATATTGGTTTAATATCAAGGCAGACGTGAATTTCAAACCAGAGGAATATTATAAGTATTTCGAGGATTTGATATTCGCGCCCAACGCAGAGATTGAGCCAATCGCTATCCTCTAAGACAGCTTTTAACAGATTCGAGGGAGCTGCTCGCCTGTGAGCATATCCACAATCCGGCTGCCGCCGATGCGGGTTTGCATAAACACCTTGCCGGGGGAGTCTGCCGTCACTTCTCCGATAATGGCGGCGTCCCGGCCGAGCTCGTTCGCTGTAATCACGCCCAGCACACGCTCCGATTGGTCAGCCGGTACCAGCGCCAGCAACTTGCCTTCGTTGGCCACATAGAGCGGGTCCAGGCCGAGCAGTTCACATATACCGGCTACTTCCGGTTTAACAGGTATTCTATCCTCGAACAGTTTTATCCCGACACCGGACTGCCCGGCAATTTCATTCAGCGCCGTTCCCACCCCTCCGCGAGTAGGGTCGCGCAGCACACTGACCTGCGGGCAAACGTTCAGGATCTGCTGCACCATGTGGTTCAAGGCCGCCGAATCGCTGGCCACCCGAGCGTCGAAAGTAAGACCTTCCCGCTGGGTCAATACCGTCGCCCCATGGTCCGCCAGGGTACCGGAAATGATGATGACATCCTCGGAGCGGGCCTGGTCAGCGCCCACGTCGATGCCTGCTGGTATGCGCCCCACCCCGGAGGTGTTGATAAATATCTTGTCGGCCGCCCCCTTGGGTACCACCTTGGTATCGCCGGTCACGATATCAACCCCGGCCTTGCGGGCGGCAGCTCCCATGGTTGCAACAATCGTTTTTAGATCTTCCAGGGCAAAGCCTTCTTCCAGAATCAGACCCACGCTGAGAAAGAGTGGCTCAGCCCCGCACATGGCCAGATCATTTACGGTGCCATTGATGGCCAGGTCCCCGATATTACCACCGGGGAAAAAGATGGGATCGACCACATAGGTATCCGTTGAAAAAGCCAGCCGTCCGGCGTCCACATCCAATATCGCGCCATCATCCAGGCGATCCAGAATCGGATTTCCAAATACCGGTAACAACAGGTCCCGGGTCAAAGCATGGGACACCTTCCCCCCGCTGCCATGATCTAGCAATATTTTATCTTTCGCCATAAAGCTTCCTGCTTTTTCTATTCTCCAGGGTCCGGTGATAAGGGGTAGGTTTTGGTTCAGAGCAAGGCCTGAGTGTTTTTGAAGCCGGAGGCATAGCAGACGCTATGTCGAGGATTTCAAAAACGCGAAAACGCCGCTCTGGGCCAAAAGATGCCGCTTATCAACGGACACTAACTGTGGTAGCGGTAGTATGCCGCACACGTCCCCTCGCTGGAAACCATGCAAGGGCCGATCGGGTTGACCGGTGTGCAGACCTTTTTATAGAGCGCACATTCCGGTGGTATTTTACGCCCGGTCAGGATCTCCCCGCACCCGCAGCCCTTGGGCTCCGGTGCGTCCGGTACTTCCGGCCGAAATCGCCGCATGGCATCGAAATCGGCAAAGGCGTCACTGAGGCCCAGGCCGCTTAGCGGGATGACGCCCAGGCCGCGCCAGTTGGCATCTTCAACCTTGAAGACCGTTTCCATAATTTTCTGCGCTTTGACATTACCCGCGTGGGTAACGGCCCGCGGATAGGCGTTCTCCACGGCCGGCGTTTCAGATTCTATCTGTTCTACCAGCAAGGCAATGGCCTTCAATATGTCGGTCGGCTCGAACCCTGCCACGGCACACGGCACCCGGTAGGTTTCAAACAGCCCGGCATAGGCCTTCAGCCCGATAATCACCGAAACTTGGCCGGGCATGATGAACCCATCCAACTCAACACCTTCGATATGCATGAGGGCATCCAGGGCCGGCGGCGCCAGTTTGTGGGCCGAGATGACGGAAAAATTTTGCAGACCCATGGATTTAGCCATGGTCAGTGTCCCGGCAATGGTGGGAGCGGTAGTTTCGAAGCCAACACCCAGGAACACAACCTGGCGATCGGGGTTGGCCTGGGCCACGTCCAGGGCATCCATGGCGGAATAGACCATCCGGATATCCCGACCGGCGGCGCGCTCCTCCTGGAGGGAACTACTGGTACCGGGCACCCGCAGCAGATCGCCGAAGGTTGTGATGATTACACCTTCTCCACGCGAAAGGGCAATGAAGGCATCTATCTCTCCCTGGGCGGTCACACAAACCGGACACCCCGGGCCGGAAAGCAGGGAAATGGTATCCGGCAGGACCTCCCGGATGCCGTGTCTGAAAATTGACACCGTGTGGGTGCCGCACACTTCCATCAACCGAATGTTTTTCCGGCTGCGCTTGCTGATGGTATCTATCAGGGCCCGGGCTATGTCCGGATCCCGGTATTCTTCAAGGTGTTTTAAAGTCATGACAATACGTCCTAATGTTGAACCATAGCGGCCGCCGCCACAGCCTGTCCCAGTGATAGGCCCCCATCGTTGGCCGGAACGAGTTGTTGAGAATAAACCTTAAACCCGGTTTTGGCAAGGTCCGCCGACAGGGCGGTCAGCAGCAGCGAGTTTTGAAATACGCCCCCGCTCAGCACAACCCGATCGAGACCCGTATCGGTGCGCAGGCTCCGGCAAAGTTCCGCAAACAGGTGGGTGAGGGTATTGTGAAAACGACTGCTGATGACAGCGGCGGGGACACCGCGGGTACAATCGGATACGATCGGGCGCACCAGCAACCCGGGGTCCAGGCGATACTGGTCCTTTGTCCGGCGCCAACGTCCATCATAGTGGCCGCTTTCTTCCGGGTCGGCGATCATTTCCAGTTCCATGGCCGCCTGCCCCTCGAACCGTACGGTTTTCCGGAGGCCTATGATGGCTGCAATTCCGTCGAACAGCCGGCCGAGGCTGGATGTTTCGGGTGCATTGAGCCCTTTATCGATCATCTGGAATATGACGGCGGCTTGGTCACCGGACACGGATTGCAGCAAGGGCAGATCAAGATCGGCCGCCTGGTCGCCGAAGGCGAGCTGCAGGTAGCTCAGCCCCATGCGCCACGGTTCCCTGATGGCGGCGTTACTGCCCGGCATGGGGACATATTCCAGATAGCCGGCCCGTTTAAAGTCATGTAATTCGCAGAGCAATACTTCACCCCCCCAGATCTTGCCATCCGTCCCCAGGCCGGTTCCATCAAATGAGAGGCCGATAACCGGTCCCTCCAGATGATGTTCGGCCATGGCACTGACAATGTGGGCGTGGTGATGCTGGACCGGAACCTGTTGGACGCCGGTCTGAGCAAGTGCAAACTGCGTGCTCAGATAATCCGGGTGCAGGTCATGGGCCACGATCTCGGGTTCGATATCCAGGATGCGTTTCAGGTGGCGCACGGTCAGTTCGAAAAAGTCCAGGGTCTCCTGATTTTCCAGGTCTCCTATGTGCTGGCTTAAAAAAGCCCGATCTTCCTTGGTGAGGCAAACTGTGTTTTTCAACCCGGCCCCGCACGCCAGCGTCGGCGGCAGGGCCCGCTTGACAAAGACCGGCACGGGAACATAGCCGCGTGACCTTCTAAGAAACCGGGCCTGTCCAGCGCTGTGGCGGACGATGGAGTCGTCGCTGCGCAGGTAAATACCGCGATCATGCATCAGGAAATAATCGGCCACCGCGGCCAGGCGTGTGCGTGCATCGGCATTGTCGATACAGATCGGCTCTTCGCTCATATTGCCGCTGGTCATAACCAGCGCCGTAAACCCCTCGCCAAGCAGGAGGTAGTGCAGCGGCGTATACGGCAGCATCACCCCGAAATAGCGGTTGCGGGGAGCTACTGATCTTGAAATGGCGTTCGGTTGTTTTTTATCCAGCAGCACAATGGGACGCTGGATGGATGTCAACAATTCGCGGTGGATGCCTTCCACCACGGCATAGCTCGTAATCATCTCCAGGGAGGCGGACATCAGGGCAAACGGCTTTTCTTCCCGATGCTTGCGCTGGCGCAGCTGTTGAACGGCCGCCTCGTTTTCCGCGTCCACGGCCAGGTGAAAGCCGCCGAGGCCCTTCACGGCCAGGATATGTCCGGCTTTCAACAGGCGGGCGGCGGCTTTGATGGGATCTTCTTCCTCGAGCAGATGGCCGTCGGCACCCATAAGAACGCACTGCGGTCCACAAACAGGGCAGGCATTGGGCTGGGCATGAAAACGCCGATCCAGCGGGTCATCATACTCCGCCTGGCACTCCGAGCACATTTGAAAATGGCGCATGGATGTTTTGGGCCGGTCATAGGGGATATCATCGATGATGGTGTAGCGGGGACCACAGTTGGTACAGTTGATGAATGGATATCGAAAACGCCTGTCGGCCGGGTCGAACATTTCCCGCCGGCAATCGTCACAGACCGACACATCCGGTGAAATAAGCGCCGTCCGGCTGGCCTGCTTCTGGCTTACCGCGATGACAAATGATTCGGTTCCTTTGAGATCGGCGGGTTGAACGTTAAGATCGGTGATGTGGGCCAAAGGCGGTTTGTCGGTGGCAATGGCGGCGGCAAAGGCGGTAAGCTGCGTAGCGGGGCCTTCCGCATGGATGATCACCCCGCTGGACGTGTTGGCCACCTCCCCGGTAAGATCGAAGCGGGCGGCCAACTGATAGATAAAGGGCCGGAAGCCGACCCCCTGGACAATGCCGCGAACAATGAGTTTTCTGGCGATTCTCCCTGTTCCGGTCATGTCTGCCGCCCTAGTCAGTGGAGGGCTCCTCCGACTCGTTCCGCATGGAGAATTCAACCGCCTCGCGCAAGTATCGTAAAGACTCCTGCGCGACCTCCTCGTCAATCTTCCGGATGGCAAACCCGGCATGCACGATTACGTAATTGCCGACCTGGGCATCTTCAACCAGTAATAGGCTGGCTTTTCGTTTGACCCCATCGACATCAATGGTTGCCATTTCATCTTCAATTTTGACGATCATAGAGGGGATCGCAAGACACATTTTCACAACTTCCTTTATTACAGGTTACGCCCAGTTTTTCCAGTTCGGCCAGGACCAGCTCGATGACGGGACCGATCTTGTTTTCCGCGGTTGCGGTGAGGTCGGTGCTCAGGGTTTCCATGTCCTCCGGCTCCACGCCGAGGATGACTGTTTCCGGCTGATGATCCATGGCCTGGATCAGTGTTAGCGCTTCCAGGAAATCAACCTGGTGTACCGAATTCTTGGCCCGGATCCGGTCGGGGATGTCTTTTTGTTCAATGCGGTACATATCGCCCGGCTGACCGCCGTTGCGAATTACATCGATGACAATCAGGTAATCCGGTTTGGAGATGATCCCCAATAGGTGCACCCCGAGAACACCGCCGTCCACCAGTTGCACGTTCTCTGGAAACGCAAACATTTGCTCCATGCGTTTCATCACATGGATCCCGAAGCCTTCGTCCTTGAACAGGACATTGCCGATCCCGAGGACCATAATCTCTTTCGTTGCTTTTTCCATTTTTTCTCTGTTCATATCTTGACGTTCATCGGTCTAAACTCAATCAGCCCGTTATCACCCTTCCGGTGCCAACCAAGCCGACCCGACAGATTGCCGAATCGGAGACGTTTGTACCACCGTTTCCAGTACCACGCAAGTTATTGGATAACCTTTTAGAAAGCGCTTTTTCCGACATCGGAAATCTTGAGGCAGGGTTAAGGCTGGCCAAGAACGGGGAACTCCCGCCGCCCGGAAGGCAGCGGGAGTTCGCGTGGAGGTGCTACAGTGCTTTGACTTTGTAAACCTGGTTCGAATCAGGATCGATGACATGCACCGCGCAGGCGATGCAGGGGTCAAAGGAATGCACGGTCCGCAGAACTTCCAGCGGTTTTTTCGGATCCGCAATCGGCGTTCCGATGAGTGCTTCCTCAACCGGCCCGAGCTGCCCCTTGGCATCCCGCGGCCCCAAGTTCCAGGTTGATGGCACGACGTACTGGTAATTTTTGATCTTGTTGCCCTCAATGACGCACCAGTGGCCCAGTGAACCGCGCGGTACGTCGCAGAGCCCGACACCCTCGCCATAGCTCGGGAATTCCCACGGGGTGTAGGTGGCCGTGTCACCGCTTTTGATGTTACCGAGCAGCTCGCCCATCCATTTTTCGATGCGCTGACCGATGACCAGGGTCTCGATGCCGCGGGCAGCGGTCCGGCCGAGGGTGGAAAACAGAGCGCCGGCACCCACGCCGAGTTTGCCGAGGACCATGTCCACAACCGGCTTGATTTCCGGGTGGCCCTTGGCATAGGCAACCAATACGCGGGACAGCGGGCCGACCTCCGTGGCCATGCCTTCATAACGCGGCGCCTTCAGCCAGGTATAGTCGCCACCACCGGGACGGTACTTGGGATCTTCCTTCAGCGGTTTGGTTTCACCTTTCCAGGGATGTTTGGGCGCACCCTTCTCGTACCAGGCACGGGTCACATCTTCAGTGACCTTGTCCTGGCTGGCCATACCCACATTGGCCAGATCACGCTTGGCAATTACGCCGCGCGGCATGTAAAGGCTTTCCGGTTCCTGGGCGGATTCCGGGAAATCACCCCAGGCCATGAAATTCGAAGTCCCGCCGATGCCACCCCAATCTTTGTAAAAACTGGCCACCGCCAGCAGATCGGGAATGTAGACTTTCTCGATGAACTGCTGAGTTTCCCGGGTAATGTACAGGAACTCGGCCAGGCGGTCCGGTTTCAGGTCGCCCACACAGGTAACACCGCCAACCACCAGAGACTGGGGATGGGGATTCTTCCCGCCGAAAATGGCATGCATCCGGGTGGATTTGGCCTGGAGGCGCAGGGCTTCGATATAGTGGGCGCAAGCCATCAGGTTTGCTTCAGGCGGCAACTTGTAGGCCTTGTGGCCCCAGTAGGCATTCTCAAAGGGCCCCAGCTGGCCGCTGGCGACGAATTTTTTCAAACGGTCCTGAACGCCCTTGAAATACACAGTGCCGCCATAAGGTGCTGCACTGATGTTGTCGGCCAGGGTTGCGGTCGCTTTGGGATCCGCAGACAGGGCGCTGACAAGATCCACCCAGTCGAGGGCGTGCAAATGATAGAAATGAACAATGTGATCATGCTGGTACTGGGCACCATGCAGGAGGTTTCTGAGGATTCTTGCATTGTCGGGGATTTGGACGCCGACTGCGTCTTCGACTGCCCTCACCGAGGACAGAGCATGGATGTACGTTCAGACGCCGCATGAGCGCTGCACGAAGTGCTGGGCATCTCTGGGATCCCGTCCTTGCAGCATGATTTCAATACCTCGGAACATCTGGCCGGAACTCCAGGCATTTACAACTTTACCGCCGGCCACTTCTACCTCGATACGAAGGTGACCTTCGATCCTTGTAATCGGATCAATCATTATTCTCTTACCCATATTATCTCCTCTCTTCTTCTGAAAAGAATTTAACGTCTAATCTGATTACATTTCCTCGTAGAACGGTGTCATTGTATCCCAGAATTTCGGCTCACTGCAGCCGATGCAGGGATGTCCGGCTTCCACCGGCCAGCTGGTGCCATCGTTGAACTTGGCGACCGGGCAGTTGTTGTAGGTTTCCGGCCCACGGCACCCCATCTGGTACAGGCAGTAGCCGTTGGCAGCTTCTTCATTGCCGAATTCCGTGACGAACTCCTCATTTTCAAAGTGGGAACGGCGCGGGCACAGGTCGTGGATGGTTTTACCATAGGCAAACAGCGGCCGCCCTTTGTCATCCAGGGCCGGCAGTTTACCGAGCAGCAAGTAGTTGACCACGGTGCCGATCAGGTTGATCGGATTCGGCGGACAGCCGGGAATGTTGAGGGTGGATGCTCCAATAGCCTCACTAACCCCTACGAATCCTCCCGGGTTGGGGGCGGCACCGGCGATACCGCCGTAGGCGGCACAGCTTCCAATGGCGATGGTGGCAGCGGCCTGGGGAACAACTTCCTTGGCAATTTCCAGAAAGCTTCGTCCGCCAACCTTGCCATACCCGCCATTGTATTTCGTGGCAACGGCGCCTTCTACCACGCAGATAAACTTGCCTTTATACTTCTTGACCGCAGCGTGCAGGTTCTCCTCGGCCTGGTGTCCGGCAGCGACCATGACCGTCTCGTGGTACTCGACCGAGAGGATCTCAAGCACCAACTCGTCGATGAATGGGTAGTTCGACCTCAGCAATGCTTCCGAACATCCCGTACACTCGCCGAAATGCAGCCAGACGACCGGTGGACGCTGGGCCGGAGCCGCAAATACTTCGGCGACTTGGGGGACATAGGATGCCGACAACCCCATGGTCGCGGTAAGGGCGGTACAATACTTCATAAAATCCCTCCGCGATACGCCCTTACTTTTCAACCTTTCATAAAATGCTTTTTCCTGTTCCATCTGCACCTCCTTGATGCTATTTAAAAGTGGCCTAAATGCAACAATGCCTGAACTTGCCTTAATCCATACCCAATAACTAACAATTAGTAACTGAACGCGATCTAGTTTTCTAAGCTAAAAACGCTTTATAAGTCAATATTTATCTTATGCAACAACGACCTCTCAAGACGGGAAAAAGGCCTGTCGGGCGAAGGTTGGCAAGGGTCGCAAGGCCGGGTATCCAGTTTGAACGATTCTTTGAGGATTGAATAAGCAAAAATTTCGAGGATTTAAAACGGTCAACCCAAAAACGTCGCTGGCTGTAATAACGGAGCAGGAGGGCCCTCATCACCGACAGCGCGCGCAGCCCGTCTTCCAGGCCGCGGCCTGCTTTCAACTGGACGTTTACAAAGAGTTGCTAACTTCAGCGGTTTCATCTTCCGCAATTTTTATAGGGGCATCCAATTTCTCGACAGGCTGATCGTCTTCTACAATGTCGTCACCATCCACATCCAGCAGATCCTCGATACGCCCATTCTCTTCCGCGGGCATATCTTTGCCCAGGTTACGAATACACTCGGCATCGTCGGCTTCAATGTTGATCGGGTCGCCGTTTTCCTGCTTGAGATAAGCGTCCAATGAGGCCGTCAACTTTTCTGCAAAATAGCTGGTGGGGAAAAAGCTTTCGGTTCTGAGCAGGGTAATTACATACCCCGGACCCTTGGCCAGTGCGGCTTGAACCGCTTGGATCGCATAAGACTCCTCGCAAAGAAGCGAATAGACGCCCTTGTCCAACTCGGCGTACTCCTTGATGACGATCTGCTCGCCTCCGGTGTTTCGGGATATCGAAAATCGTTGCTTCATATCTGGTGCCCTCCAATCTGCCCGTTGGGTTGGTGTGATTTTTTTTTGGGAAAACCATAAAAGCCTTTGTCTGTCAACATCCAAAATCAAGATTTTTCGCTTTCTGAAAAGATTGCGCATCAGCAGTCGCAAATCGTCAAAAATACTGACCCCGGACGAAAAAAGTAGGGCTTAGCCGTTGACCTGTGCGGTGATAAATGATAGAAAGTGGGTTTGTCTCAGGAGGGATGGCCGAGTGGTTTAAGGCGGCGGTCTTGAAAACCGTTGAGCGAAAGCTCCGTGGGTTCGAATCCTACTCCCTCCGCCAAAGATTGGCCCTATTTTTCGAAAAAGTAGATAGTTGGAAACCTCTGGAAAGCGTTCAATTTCGCCGGAGACCAAGGCGGGCGAGAAGTTAAACCGAAGGAATACGTATAGTATTTCGAGGATTTAACTTTGAGCCCAACGCAGGCATACGGTGAAAGGGAATGTTTTCCAGAGGGTTCCAGGAGAGATGGCCGAGCTGGCTGAAGGCGCTCGCCTGCTAAGCGAGTGTGGGGGGAAACTTCCACCGAGGGTTCGAATCCCTCTCTCTCCGCCACTTGTTCCAAACAACCCCCTGGTCTATCACCAGGGGGTTGTTTGTTTCCCGTCGAAATCATTTTTCCCGGAAGCGGCCATCCGTTTTTTTGGGTTGCCTCCCGGGCAGCAACCGTCTAAATAGGCAATTGCCATGATACCGCGATCACTTTTTTCCCTGCTTGTCGGCACGGGCCTGCTTATCCTTTCCGGCTGCATGGCCATGCCGACACCGGAGACGCGCCCAACCACCGTGGGCAGCAGCCTGGCTCACCAGTATGGAGAAGAAATCCTGGCCTACCTGATGCAGGTGGTCTTGGGGCAAGCGGGCGACCCCGACAATCGGTTCAAGTGGCGTAGCCGCGGCCTGGATCAGGATCTTGATCTGGAACGCATTGCCGGCATCATGTCCGACCCCGAGGGCAATAAGACCGCCATCATGGTTAACGATCCCAACATCCTGGGACTTTCAAAAGTCCTCTACCACTACGCTCCGGAAATGAGCCAGTTTTCCGGTAATTATGCGACCAGTCTCTATCCCGCTACCGAACTCGTTGCCTTGCGCCTATTGCTGCTCAAGCGGATTCAAGCCGACCGCAAAGTCTCCCTCCAGGCGCTGTTGAAGCATCGGACCCTGCTGCAGAACCCTGAGCGGGAAGCCACCCGGGTGGAATTGGCGGCAATGAACCTGACGCGTGACGAGTGCCGGCTGTTGCAGTCGGTTTTCCAATCGAAACCCTGGCTTTTCGAGAGCCTTACCAACCCCTTTCTGGTGGCCGCTTTTGCGCGCACCGGGGTGTTGGCAAACGATGCCTTGACCGCCAGGCTCATCTCCCAGGCAAGCTACCGGAATGCGGCCTGCAGACCAATGGGCACATCGACCGATCGAGATGCGCTGGTGATCGCGTTTCTCCCGTCGATGACCCGGGAGTTCCATCCCGGCGACTCCGGCTTTAATCCCACGGCTGCGCACCTGGATGCAGTCAGCGATCTAAAGCGGGATATCCTGGCAGCGTGCCGCGCCATCGCCCGCCAGGATGCTGCGAAAGCATCTTTGAAGTCGACCGGTTCGACCCACCGACAGCTGGAACGCCAAATAGAGCGTAAGCTCGACTTTCGGTCTCTTGACACGCGTCCGCTGGTGATTCATGCCGAGAATGCCGTCCAAGTCATCCAGGATACTTGCTCCAACGCAGACTTTGCCGTCATCCTCCTGGGGCGCAACGTGTATCAGGCCATGCATATCGATCCGGGCAAAGACACCTATCCGGCGGTAAACCGCATTTACATGGACATCACCGATGTTAAACACGCCCAGGTTTCTTCAGAAGTGAAAGATATTGGCCGTTATCTGTATGAAAGACTCAAAGCGCGGTAAGGGTAAAGTCGGCAGTTGATGCTCAGAGCACATATCCGGGTAGGGAATATGGCCCGCCTGGATCGGACCCAAAAACATTCTGGAGATCGCCGCTACTCAATATGTGTGGCTATCTCGTCGATAAAACGGCTGCGCTGGTTGAACTGCCCCTTACGCAGTTCCGTGGAACTCAGGTAGAGGTATTTTTCCGCCCGGGTGATGGAGACATACATCAACCGGCGCTCCTCTTCGAGTCCGGCCTCGGTATCCAGCGACCGCCAGTGGGGAAAGAGCTGTTCCTCACAGCCAACCACAAAGACAGCCCCGAACTCCAATCCCTTGGCCCCGTGGACCGTGGAAAGGTTCACGCCGTAAGGCTGCCCATCGTCCTCATCGGTTCGGTCCTCCCGGATCAGGGCCGCTTCCTCCAGGTAATCGTAAAGCGTCTCTTTTTGGGAGGCGGCATAGATCAACTGGTCGAGGTTTTCCTCGCGAGCGGTCAGGTCCATTGGGTTTCCCCGGGCGTAGTTCAACAGGTAATCCATGTAATCGACCCGGTCGATAACAGCGGCCATGGCCTCGGCCGGCGCCATATTGCGGATGTCATCGAGCAGTTGCAGGACCCCCTTGAGCGCCCCGTAAATTTTGGGGGTCAGGATCTTTTCCTGGAGGGCCTGCCGCGCGGCATCCTGAAGCCCGGACGAGTCTGTTTTCAGCCGGGCGATTTTCTTGATGGTGCCCGGTCCAATGCCCCGTTTGGGAATATTGACGATGCGCTCGAAGCTGACATCGTCCTGGGGGAAGGCCGCCGCCGACAGGTAGCAGTTGATGTCCATGATCTCCTTGCGATCGAAGAACCCCTTGCCGCCCAGCATCTGGTAAGGCACCCGCAGCGATCGAAACATCTGTTCAAACGCCAGTGAACAAAATTTGGTCCGATAGAGGACCGCCATCTGTTCATAAGGAATTCCCATGGATTTCAACGTATTGATTTTGCGGGCCACCCACCGGGCCTCCTGCCGTTCGTCAAAAAACGCATGCAGCTCGACCACGCCCCCCTTTTTGTCGGAAAAACACTGCTTCTCCATCCGGTTGTCGTTGTAGTTGATCAATTCGTTGGCGATCTGCACGACCTCGTCCGCCGATCTGAAATTCTGTTCCAGTCGGAATATCCGGGCCCCGGGGAATTTATCCTTAAAGGTTAAAAAATGGTCCACATTGCTGCCGCGAAAAGAATAGATGGCCTGCCAGTCGTCCCCAACGCAGAATAGGAGCCCGTCTTTTACCAGCAGCCGGGTGATCTCTTCCTGCAGGTTGTTGGTATCCTGATATTCATCCACCAGCAGGTAGGTGAACAGGTCACGGTACTGTTCTCGAACCGGGTCGTAGGCCTTCAATATATCCCGGGCCAGGAGCAGGATGTCATCGAAATCAACGGCGTTTTTCGATTTCAAGGCCCCGGCATACAGTTCATAGGCATCCGCGAGGTGGATGTTGGCCACCTTGGGGCAGCGGTCGAAGTAGGCACCGGGATCACCCGAATTCTTTGCGCGCGAAATCTCAGCCAGGACGGCAGGGGTATGCTTTTTGTCCAGGTTCAGACGCCCGACAAGCAGATCCTGCAATGTCTTTTTCTGCTGGTATTCGGCAAATACCTGCAGGGGCGGCTGAAATCCCAGCAATTCGCAGTGTGCCTTGAGGATGATGAAACAGGCCGAATGGTAGGTCCGAACCCAGGGGAATTTAGACAGGGGCAGCCCGGTTAGCCGCATCAGCCGGAATTTCATCTCGTCGGCGGCTTTGTTGGTGAAGGTGATCGCCAGGATCCTCCCCGGATCGTACCCCTGCTCGATGAGGTGGGCGAATTTAGCCGTCAGCGTCCGGGTCTTACCACTGCCGGCGCCGGCCACCACCAGGGCCGGTGACCCATGGTGCTCAACTGCCGCGCGCTGCTGTTGCGATAACTGCATGTATCAATATGTCCTGTCGTCAGTCTGCCCTGCATCCGTAGCGGCTGCGTGCCGGCTGGCCGGCGAACTACCCAGGGGCTCTTTAATCAAGTGTAACCGGGCTCGAAAGCAGGGACAGTATTGTAAATTAACCCCCCTGTCAAAGCAATTTAGAACCCTGTTTAGCCGAGCCTTGAACACCCTGCACGTGGTACTGGTCGGGGCCTTGATTGCTCTTGACATTTTTACCTATCCCTATTAATGGTATCGTTTTGTATCCGAAACAAATCTGATCGTAGCCAAAGCGATCGCGAATAAACTATAATGAAAGGAGACGTAGCAAATGGCAAAACTCGTAGAACCCCATGGCGGGAAAGGTTTGACCATCTGCCTGCTCGAAGGTGCGGAGCTCGAGGCAGAAAAGGCCAAGGCAGCTGATCTCAAGAAAGTAGAAATTTCCCCTCGCGTCAAAGGCGACCTGATCATGATCGGGAACGGCGGCTTCAGCCCCCTGACCGGTTTCATGACCAAGGCCGACTGGAAAGGCGTTTGTGAAGACTTCCTGACCGCGGACGGTACCTTCTGGCCCGTACCGGTAACCCTGGACGTATCCAGTGAAGACGCCGATGCAATCAACGCCGGCGACGAAATCGCCCTGTACGATCCCGAAGGCGATGAAATCATGGCTACCATGCAGGTCAATGAGAAATTCGAAAAGACCGACGCCGACAAAACCTGGGAAAGTGAAAAGGTTTACATGGGCGAAGGCACCCCGACCGCGGAAGAGTTCTGGAAAATCGCCAAGGAAGACCACCCGGGCGTTGAAATGGTCATGAACGAAAAGCCGATGAATCTCGCCGGTCCGGTCAAGGTGCTCAGCGAAGGCGAATATCCCACCAAGTACGCCGGGATCTACCATCGACCGGCCGAAGCTCGCAAGATTTTCGAGGACCGCGGGTGGGTCGACGTGGCCGCTCTGCAGCTGCGTAACCCCATGCACCGCAGCCACGAATACCTGTGCAAAATCGCCATCGAAGTCTGTGACGGCGCCTACATTCACTCCCTGGTCGGGAACTTGAAACCGGGCGACATTCCCGCGGAAGTTCGCGTAAAATGCATCGACGCTCTGGTAAAACACAACTTTGTGGAAGACAACGTCGTTCAGGGCGGCTACCCGCTGGATATGCGTTATGCCGGCCCGCGTGAAGGCCTCCTGCACGCTGTATTCCGCCAGAACTACGGCTGCTCCCGGATGATCATCGGTCGCGACCACGCCGGCGTGGGCGACTTCTACGGCATGTTCGAAGCCCAGACCATCTTCGACAAGATCCCGACCCCGGCCGAGCCCGGCAAGGCGCTGGTGTGTACGCCGTTGAAGATCGACTGGACCTTCTACTGCTACAAGTGCGACGGCATGGCCTCCCTGAGAACCTGCCCGCATGGCAAGGAGGACCGCGTCCTGCTGTCCGGCACCATGCTCCGTAAGATGCTTTCCGAAGGTGAGGCGCTTCCGGACCATTTCGGGCGTGACGAAGTTGTCGCTATCCTGCGCGATTACTACGAAAATCTCGAAGAGAAGGTCGAGATCAAGACCCACACCGCTGCGACCGGTTAATTCAGCTACCGCGCCCAGCGAACGTTTGAAACTGCAAAGGGGAGATGCCGCTCGGCATCTCCCCTTTTTGTTTTCGCAACCAACCTCCAATTCCCAATCGATATCGCTATCGGGACCGGAATCGAAAAACGATGGCTACCGTCAGGCGCCAACCCTTCTGTTTCACTTTTTCTGAAACTTCATCTTACTCTTAATCCATTTGTTACGCCAAATACCCCTCAGATTAAGATTATGAACAAAAGTAAGGTTAAGAAAAAAGGGGCGGCTGAACAACCAGCCGCCCCTTTAAATTAATGCTTTATGCGCTTTGCGCGTTAGTCTATTTGCGTTCCGCCCATTCCATGTAGGTCATGGCCACGGTGCGGTAGACCAAATGCGCCAGCTTTGAAAACGGCGTATAGGCAAACAGACACCAGATCAACACCAGGTGTAAAAAGTAGATGAAATAGGTCGGACCGGCCATGCCGGCCAGCCGCGCCATCTGGGTGGCCATACCGGTAATGCCCAGCCCGAAGACCAGCACCAGCAGCTGCCAGTCCCAATAGCTGGTGACCTGGTCTTCTTTGCTCATGCGGTTCTTGATCAGCAGCAAAGAGCCGATGATCAGAGCGATACCGCTGACGTTGCCCAGCCACTTCACCGGGTTTATCTGGCGGTAGGGGCCTTCGATATGCAGGATCCACTCGGCAATGAAAAAGCAGTTCGTGACGATAAACAGACCGATAAAGCTGTAAAGCACCATCATGTGGGCCGTGCTGCGGTCTCTGTTATCCGTGCACTCGTTAAACTTACTATGTTTCAAAACGGTGGTTACCACGGTGATCGCTGCCTTGACAAATCCCGCCGGATCGATCTTTTCCTTGGTCGTTTTGCCTTCGGCCAATGCATTGGCGTGTATATCGGCCAGAAAGCGTTTCAGGCCCAGCGCGAATACACCCACGGCACCGAAAAAGGTGGGGATCATAATGATGTCCACCAGATAGTTGTGGATGAAATGACTCTGCCAGATGATATCGCCCTGGTCACCAAAAATGACCTTGGTCAAAATCGCGGCGATGATGAAAATCACGGTGGGAATACCCAGCAGGATGGGCAGCTTACTGGGCTGGGGCACCATCTTGGCAATGGCCTTGGGGGTGGCGTAATCGGCCACCGCGTAAGCACGCACAGCCGAGAGCACATCACCCGGTTTGGCGCCACGGGGGCATCGGGACGTGCAGTCCCCGCAGTTGTGGCACAGCCAGATGTCGGCATTGCCCACCAGTTTGTCTTTCAGTCCCCAGCCGGCTGCGATCATCTCTTTCCGCGGGAACGGTTTGTTTTCCGGGGCTATCGGACAGGCCACCGAACAGGTCGCGCACTGATAACACTTCTTCAGGTCCTGACCTCCGAGTCCGGCAACTTCATCGATAAACCCTACATCAGGTTCTACAAGATATTTTTCCGCCATATCAATCCTCCTGAATCGGCAGTTGCAATATAGTTAAAGTTCTAAGTTACCATTCCCGGATTAGAAGCCCTTGAACGGGTTCGGACCGAGGTCTTCCACCATTTCCACAAATTCGTTAATGATCTGCGGAACCTTGTGATATTCATCGATGGCAATTTCAAACTGGGCCACCCGCTCTTCCTCGAGCGCCAGGCTGGTGAGCGCGTCTCCGATTTTCTTCATCCGGATATCGGCCAATTCGCTGCCCTTGACAAAGTGACACTGGTAGTCATCACCGTGTTTGCAGCCCAGCAGGAAGGCTCCGTCCATACCCTGGGCTAGGGCGTCCTTGATCCAGATCACGTTCACACTGCCAAGGCAGCGGATCGGGATGATGCGGACGTTGGCATTGTAGCCCAGGCGCTTGATGCCGGCCATATCCAGGGCCGGCAGGGCGTCGTTTTCACAAACCAGTCCGAGAATCCGCAGGGGCGGATCATCAAAATCGTCTTCCGACGGGACGCTGACGGCCTTGACCATGGAGCCGATGCTGTCGATGTTGTAATCGGCAAACCCGATGATCCGTTCCGGGCAGGCGCCCATACAGGTACCGCAGCGCCGACAGCGGGTCGGGTTTGGCAGGGGCGTGCCTTTCTCATCATCGTCCAGGGCGCCGAACGGACATTCCACCGTGCAGCGTTTGCACTGGGTGCAGCGCTGGAAGAAGAAGTCCGGATAAGTCAAATCGCCGGAACGCGGATGCACCGCCACCCCCCGGTTGACCGACTCGAGGCACTGGATGGCCTTCAGGGCGGCACCGGCGGCATCTTCCACGGAGTCTTCCACGGTCATGCTGCGCCGCACAGCCCCGGCGGCGTAAATCCCGGTCCGCTGGGTTTCGTACGGAAAACAGATGAAGTTGGAGTCCACGTAGTTGCCGCAGTCGCCGATGTCGCGGAAAGCCGGCCCCTGGCGATACGCCATGTTGACGACCGGATCATCGTTGGTCACCGGGACCATGCCGGCGGCCAGAACCACCATGTCGGCCTTTATCTGGATTTCTTTGCCCAACAGGGTGTCGGCGGCGTCGACGACCAGACGGTTGCCGTTCTTGGCGACCTGAGTCACATCCCCCTTGGTCAGGAAGATGCCCGGATCCTGCTGCAGGCTCTTGTAAAAATTCTCCTGGAGGCCGGGGGTGCGCATGTGCTGGTAGATCACGAAGGCCTTGCCGTCGGCATAGTCTTCGCGGACGTACTTGGCCTGTTTGAGAGCCACCATGCTGGTCACCGCGCCGGTGTAGGAGAAGTCGTTGTCATTGCCCTGGCCCGGGCTCTGGATAAAAACAACGCTTTTGGCTTCCTTGCCGTCCGACGGGTGCTTGATCTTGCCCGCTTTGGCGATTTCCTCAAACTGGGCGTTGGTCACGACATCCGGGGTTTCCCCGAAACCGAGATGGGCGAATTCGCCCTCCTCCGGCTCGTAGGGACGCCAGCCGGCCGCCAGGATTACGGCACCAAAAACTTCACCGTCGGGGTCGAGCTGAAGGATGTCGAGCTTGCCCTCGTTGTATTCCATATAGAGTTCGTTCTGCTTTTCGACATCGTACTCCTTGCCGTCCTCATCGAACTTCATCTCTTCCGGCAGCGGGTAGGGGCAGTCGAACTCGATCTTCTCACCCGGTTTTTTGAACGTCACCGTAAACTCGCCGGGCTGGCCGGCCAGACGGGCGACGACCGTTTCGGTTTTGATGGTGATGTTGTCATTGGCCTCCACGGCACTGATCAGGTCGTTTACAGTCGGATCGATCAGGTCGGTATAGGGTACGTCCAGCGGCAGCTGTTTGCGCCAATTGAGGGCCTGGCCGCCGAGCTGGACTTCTTTTTCCACGATGGTCACGTTGTAGCCGGCTTTGGCGGCATCCAGAGCCGCGGCCATACCGGTCATCCCGCCGCCGATCACCATGATCTTGCGTGACAGGGTTTCCAGCTTGAACGGTTCCGGCACTTCGCTCTTTTCCAGACGGGCCATGCTCATGCGGATATAGTCTTCCGCCATCATCTGGACCACGTCGAAGTTGTCCTCGTCTTCCTTCTCTTCTTCGGTGAGGGCCGGGAACTGATCCCGCGGATGCGACCAGACCACGCCTTCCCGAAGGTTGGCCCGATCGACCACGCAGCCGTCAAACCGGAACACGTCAAAATTCACCCGCCGCGAGCAGGCGGCAATGCCCACCATGTTGGTTCCGTCTGCAACGTCCTTTTGAATCAGGTCAACCCCTTCCTGAGAACACAGGAACGGATGGGTCTGAACCGGCAGCCCTTCCTCCTCGGGTAAGTCGCACAACGCTTTAACATCGAGGCTGTCCCCGATCCCACAACCTGTGCAGATATATACACCATATTTTTTACTCATGGATATCCTCCTACTTCCTTGCCAGAGTTTGAATCGCCTTCAGGGCCATACCGGTCGCATTCTGGTTGGATCCAAAGACATCTGCCGGTTTATTGGCGCACCCTGCTGCAAACATGCCGCCCTTTTCAAAATCATTGATGATGAAGCCTTCTTCACTGTAATTCAGATCGGCTGGGAGTTTGTTTGCGGCGGCGGTAGGCTGCATGCCGGTGGCAAGGACAGCCATATCCACAGTTTGCCGGACCTTTTCGCCGGTTACGGCGTTTTCGGCAACCACGGTGATTGCCTTGCTGTCCGGGTCCTCATTCACTTCGGCAACCTTGCCCTTGATGAAGAAAACGTTCTCGTCTTCCTTCACCATGTTGTAGAATTGCTCGTAACGGCGTCCCGGGCTGCGGATGTCGATATAGAAAATGTAGATCTTGGCATCCGGGTATTGGTCCCGGACATAGGTAGCCTGCTTCATGGAAGCCATGCAGCAGATGTAGGAACAGTAAGGCAGGTGGTTTTCATCCCGGGAGCCGGCACACTGGACGAAAGCCACGCTTGCGGGCTCCTTGCTGTCCGCCGGGCAGAGAATCTTGCCTTCTGTGGGGCCGGTCTGGCTGGCCAGGCGTTCGAACATCATGTTGGTCACGATGTTGGGGTACTGACCGAAACCCAGGTTGTCGATCCGGTTGGCATCGTAAGGTTCCCAGCCGGTGGCCCACACGACGGCGCCGACTTTCAGTTCGACGGTCTGGGCTTCCATGGCGAAATCCACGGCATCGTATTTGCAAGCCTCGGTGATGCGTTTTTCATCATCGGTGCCTTTGACCTGGGATGAAATAACGTAGCGGGACGGAAAGGCCATGGGAAACGGCAGGCCGGCCGCCTTGGTTTGGTCCATGCCGAAATTGTAGTCGTTGGCAACTTCCGACTGGCAGGCCGCTTCGCAGTCGCCGCAGGCCGTGCAATTTTCGTTCACATACCGGGGACTGAGCTTGATGGTGGCATCGTAGTTGCCCGGGGTTCCTTCAATTTTTTCAACCTCGGCCAGGGTGAACACCTTGAGGTTGGGGTTGTCCTTGATCCTTCTAAAGTTGATTTCCAGACCACAGGTCGGAGGGCAAAGCTTTGGAAAATACTGATTCAGCTGTGCGACTCTTCCGCCCAGGTAAGGATTTTTTTCGACCAGAAACACCTCATACCCTACTTCGGCAGCTTCGAGGGCTGTGGTCAGGCCGCTGATACCTCCGCCAACGACCATAATGCTCCCACTAGCAGGGGCTGCTTTGTCTTCTGTCATGCTATCCCTCCGTGCATTTGAAAGTTCGTCAAAAAAATACCGTTAAGGTTCATATGGAAAAATGGGTTATGGCCTCTGGGGCGATATCCACTATTCCGTATCCTGATACCGAAAGGATCTTCCTCGCAGTTGCCTGTCGCTAAGATCCTTTGAGTATCGGGAGACGATCAGGGCCAAAAGGATATCACCCGCAAAGCCCAGCCCCGATGATGGTCATCGATACCGGGGCCGCACCGCTGCGGGCACCCGGTACTAAAAACCTCCAGGTACCCGCAGGCACCTGGAGGTTTTTATTTATGCAAAGCGACGGTACATCAGTCGATTATCAATTAGTCTTTGATAAGCTGGATGTAGTCTTTCTTGAACACATCCCACTCGCCCTTATCTGGATCAAACTTCGAGTTGACGAAGCAGAACCAGTTCTCATCATCCTGTCCCGGATAGTCAGCCTGGTAGTAGAAGCCAGGATAACGGGTTTCCTTGCGGAACTGGATGTGGCGCAGATGAGATTCTACCGTCCAGATACGATGGTAGATTTCCCAGGCTCTCATCAGTTCATGCAGGTCGCCGGCAGCCATCTTATCGCAGTCTTCGCGCATGGTGGCCAGCAGATCCATAATGACTTCGAGAGACTTGGAGCTGGTCTGGTAATAAGTAGCGGTACCAGCACCGTACTCGTGGGTAGCCTTCATCAGACGATACATCATACCTTCCGGTTTGATGTAAGCCGGGTTGATGTCGATGGCAGTGGTGTATTCACAGTTGTCCAGGAAGGTGCGGACCGGTTTGTAAACCAGGTCAACCAGTTCTTCGTTGGACTGCTTCAGGGCCGGGGAGAAATCAGCATTATCAGTGGCATAGCGCACCATCTGTTTGGCGGCCATGCGACCTTCGGCATGGGACCCGGAAGAGAACTTGTGACCGGAACAGCCCACGCCGTCGCCGGCGGTGAACAGACCTTCAACCGTCGTCATTCTGTTATAGATTTTGCCGTTGCGGGCTTTGATCTTGTATGCATCCGGGACCCAGTCCAGATCGGGACCGGAGGTCCACAGACCGCAGCAGCCGGAGTGGGAACCCAGCAGGTAAGGTTCGGTCGGCATAATCTCGGAATTCTTCTTCTCGGGTTCACAGTCCTGGGCACACCACAGGTTGGCCTGGCCACAGGTCATATCGAGAAAGTCTTCCCACGCTTCGGACTCGAGGTGCTTGAGCTCTTTCTTGTCCATGGTCTTGCCGAGATCGGCCAGAGCGGTCACGGTGTCCATCATGATGGGACCGCGGCCTTCTTTCATCTCGAAGAGCATCAGGTGGTTACGCAGACAGGTCGGCGTAATGGCCGCCGTTCCGTACGGCGCGTATCTTTCCAGCTCAGCCTTGGCGGCATCGCCGGCGGCAAAGTTCTCGCCCAGGCCGTTGAGGGTCTTGGCTTTGAACAGCAGGAACCAGGCACCAACCGGGCCGTAACCGTCTTTAAAACGGGCCGGGGTGAAACGGTTTTCCATCATGCTCAACTCGGCGCCAACTTTCATGCACATGGTGTAGGTGGAACCAGCGTTCCATACCGGGTACCAGGCCCGGCCTTTACCTTCACCGACCGAACGGGGCTGGTAAATGTTAACCGCGCCGCCGCAGGCAACCATCATGGTCTTGCACTTGATGATGTATACTTTGTTCTCGCGCACGGAGAAACCAACCGCACCGGCGATCTGGTTTTCGACGTTGGCGTCCAGCAGCAGTTCAACGATGAAGCAGCGTTCGATGATGTTGTCCTCGCCAAGGGCCGATTTGCCAGCTTCGGCGACGATCCGCTTGTAGGATTCACCGTTGATCATGATCTGCCATTTACCGGTACGAACCGGCTGAGCGCCGTCTTTCAAGGTACCCATTTTCTGGCCTTTTTTACCGTCGAGATTCTTGCCGTCTTCGGTTTTCTTCCATACGGGCAGCCCCCACTCTTCGAACAGGTGGACGGAGTCGTCCACGAAGCAGCCCAGGTCGAAGATCAAGTCTTCACGCACCAGGCCCATGAGGTCGTTCCGGACCATGCGGACATAGTCGTCCGGGGAGTTTTCGCCAATGTAGGTGTTGATGGCGGACAGGCCCTGGGCTACGGCGCCGGATCTTTCCATGGCAGCCTTGTCGCACAGCAGAACGGTTTGATCATCTTTGAGCCATTTTTTTACTTCAAAAGCAGCACCGCAGGCAGCCATACCACCGCCCACGATGAGAACATCAACTTCACGCTCTTCTACTTCAGGATCCCTTACGGCCTTCAGTTCACCCATTACTTTATTTGGTAATGCCATATTATATCCTCCTAAAAATAGTCTTTACTTTAAATTCAATTTACTGCGTATAACTCAATCTGGGCTCACTAGACCAAATCGGTTGGTGTCGGCAGAGTGTAGCCGTCCGCTTCCTGGGTGGACAGCAGAGGACCGTCGAGATCCTGACCTTTCAGGTCGGGATAGGCATTGGCAGCGCCTTCCGGAGTGGTCCGGATGGGGAACTTAAAGCGTTTAACGAGACCATTTCTGAACTTACAAGTCCACATGACGTCTTCGGTACCCATCATGGGCATGATGCTGCTTCCCAGCGGTACAAAGTCGGCGTAGCCGCGGACTTCAATCGCCTGGGTCGGGCAAATCTTGACGCAAGAAAAGCATTCCCAGCACTGATCCGGTTCCTGGTTGTAAGCCTTCATTTCGTTGGGCTCCAGAACCATCAGGTCGTTGGGGCAAATGTACATGCAGGCGGTTTTGTCGCCGCCCTTGCAGCCGTCACATTTTTCGCTAATTACAAAACTTGGCATTAAAATACCTCCTGATTTGGTTTGTTGCTTCTGGTCAATACAATATGTTCCTTACTGCTTCAAACTGCTCGAAACTGTGTTTTGCACCTCCCTTCGTATCTGAGATATAAAAGCAAATACTGCCTTAAGCCAAATTAACTATCTAATAAAACTTGTGTTTCTAAATTGATCGCCATTTGAGCATCAAGGTCTGTCGCAACCCAGCATTCCACGCATCTGAAATGGATCGGTATCTCTATTAATATCAAGCACCTATGCGAGCTCAAACACCAGCGTAAAACAAGAATAGATAATTATCACCCGGCTTATTCCTTGTCAACAATTTTTGGACCGTTGAAATGGCCTCAAAAGTCTATCCACCGGGAGTTTTTACAGATAGTCAGGGGTCCGATTCCATATCTGGCTCGAGGATATCACTACACTACTATATATGGTGTAGCCTGAGCGTAAATCACAGCGGGTAGCACCATTTCAGGGACAAAAAAAATATGGCCACGCCGATTGAAGGGCTCCGGATTTTTGTTGACTTGCTACCACGGCGTGTTACCTAGTGCCCATCTGGAAATCAGGGCCGCGCCGATTGATATGCCCTTTCAATGTAAGACCGGGTTTAGGACCGAAAACGGCCTGATTTCCATAGCCCACCATTTCTATATAGAGGTTTTTGCATGATGGAAGCCGAAATGACCCCCCTGGATGCCGGAGCCCGGTTCTGTTTCCGGTGCAGCCCGGCAGTCGCCTGTTTCAATGAATGCTGCCGGGACCTGAGCCAGTATTTGACCCCCTACGACATTCTCCGCCTTAAAAACGCTCTGGGGCTCACCTCCGGAGACTTTCTGGAACAGTATACCGTCCGCTATATCGGCCCCGAGACCGGTCTGCCGGTGATCGCGCTCAAACCGGATTCGTCGGCTGAACTTGAATGCCCCTTTGTCCGCCCCGACGGCTGTGCGGTCTATGGGGACCGCCCCTCTTCCTGCCGGATGTATCCGCTGGCCCGGGCGGTGTCCCGCTCCCGTGAGACTGGAGACCTGAGCGAACACTATGCCCTGCTCAAAGAGCCTCACTGCGAGGGTTTTAGCGCAAAGGATGCCATCTCGGTGGACACCTGGATCGACCGGCAGGGCCTGGCGGAATACAATGCGATGAACGACCGCCTCATGACCCTGATCAGCCTGAAAAACCGCCTGCTGCCCGGTCCGCTGGAACCTCACCAGGCCGATATGTGGCACCTGGCCCTTTACGACCTGGACCGTTTTCGAAAGGCGATTTTCGATCAAAATTTGCTGGACGGGTTAAACGTAAAGGCCGAAACCCTGGAAAAAGTTAAGACCGATGATGTTGAACTGTTGAAATTAGGCCTGGAATGGGTCCGGTTCAAATTGTTCGGGAACGCCTAATAACAGCCATCTATTAGACCGGTAACATGGAGGTTTATTTCATAGCGCTGGGAAAAAAGGACCGGTACAGCGTTCGAGCTCCAGGTTCAGAATTCAAAGGTTTTAGGAGTTAACTCTGAACCGGAAACCTTGAACTCAGAACCAGATCCTGGATATATCAAAAACAGCAATCCTTTTCAGGATAGCTTCTATAAACTGATTGAGGGAAAGGGGTATGAACCTTTCGGGAAAAACGGCCGTGGTACTCGGGGCGGTCAAAGGTATCGGCAAAGGCATCGCGCTCTCCCTGGCAAAGGCGGGTGTAAAGGTGACGGCCACCTGGTTCGACTGGCCGGAAAGCCTGGCAAGTCTGGAGGAGGACCTGGCTGCCATCGGTACGCCGCACCTGGTTCACCGCATCGACCTGACCGACACCGACGCGGTGGCCGAGTTGATCCAGTTGGCCACCGATCGTTTCGGTGGTCTGAATATCCTGATCAACAACATCGAGCGCGGGGGCTGGCCGATCGTACATGGCCGCTACACCCGCGAGCAGTGGGACTTGGAAATGGCCACCACCCTGCGGGCCAAACAATGGGTTTTCGAGACGGCCCTGCCCCATCTTAAAAAGAGTGGTGCCGGCGCCGTTATTAACTTTTCTTCCATCGCCGGGATTGTAGGCCGCAGCGGGCCGGCCAGCCTGCTTTTCAACGAAGGGTACGCCGCGGCCAGCCGCGGGACAGGCCTGCTTACCGAAACTTGGGCCCGTCTGGGGGCACCTGAAGTGCGGGTCAATGAAATTGTCCTGGGGGTGGTTGATACCCGCCATGGCCGGGATACCCGTGGTTGGGATCTATTGAGCGCCGACGAAAAGCAGGCCATCCGCGACCATACGCTTTTGGGCCGTACCGGACGTGTGGACGATGTAGTCCGGGCCGTGAATTTCATCCTCGGCGACGCCCCGTTCATGACCGGCAGCAGCCTGCGCATGGACGGCGGATACGTCCTGGGCGGTGATCGGGTGGGTGAAATGCCCAAAGGTGTGGTTTAAGCGCATATCAGAGGCCCCGATAGCTCCAGTCTTGCCCCGCATCAAAACCTCAACCAAAAGGCATGATCGCAATCGGGATCGGGATTGCTATCGCAATCCATACTGAATTCCATATTGATCGGTTGCCTTACCGATTTCGATCCCGATACCGATAGCGATTTCGATCGCAGGCTGGGATGACGAGCCAGCTTGGGAACTGACGCTGGATTCAATCTCTGGCAGCAAACGGAATTCGCTGGTTGATCTTGTGGATGTAATCGTGCGCATGGCCATTGATCGCGTCAATATTCATCCGCATGAGCGTTTCCAGCTCAGGGTCCATGAATCGATGCAGGCTACACCCGGGTACCGATTCAAAACCGCGGCGGATCTTGTGGCCGCCGCCGATGCCGGGATCGAACTCCCGGATACCGCCATGAATGGCCCATTCGATCGGGCTGTAATAACAGGTATTGAAGTGCAGGGTGTCCACCTCCTTCCGGCACCCCCAGTAACGGCCGTACAATCGATCGCCCTTGTAAACGAACATCCCCATGGCAACCGGTTCTTCCGGGGCATTGTCCGCAAAGGCACCCATCAACATCAGGCGCTCGCGAAACCGGCCGGCAAGTCTGGAAAAAAAATCCCGGGTCAGGTAGCGGCACCCCCAGGAACCAAACTTACTGTTGGTTCCGACATAATACCGGTACATCAACTCCAGATGAGCATCGGTTAACTGGTCACCGGTCAAAGGCCGCAGGGTGATCCCTTGCTGGCCGGTGCGTCGTCGTTCGCGGATAATATTGCGTCGTTGGTTGGTTTTGAAGCGGGCCAGGTAATCGTCAAAATCCGCATACCCAGGATTTTTCCAGATAAGGACCGGGTGCAGCCAGGGTATGCTCCGGTTGCTGGGAAGTGAGTTTACCCACTCCATATCGGCATATAGAAAATGGTAACCGGACAGCTGATTCGACCGGCAGTATCTTTCTATCTCGGCCAGCATCAGGCTGGTCAGGCGGGTGGCATTCTCGCGGGGGCTAATGAGAAACCGATAACCCTGGACTGGTGTGACCGGACTCATCCCGACCAGCTTGGGGTAATAGGCGACCCCCATTCGGTACGCCAGGTCGGCCCAGACATAGTCATCGACGAATTCGCCCTCGCTGTGGATTTTTCGATAGAGCGGGGCCGCGGCCACAAGGGTGTTTTGAGACCATACCGCAAGATGGGCGGGATACCAGCCGGTTGCGGGGCCGATGCTGCCGGACGACTCCATTAACTCCAGCCATTCCCATTCCAGAAAAGGGGATTCTACCGGCCGCGCCAGCGTATTCCAACTGGCTCGATCGAGTCCGCTCAGCTCTGATTCCCAGGTAAACGTATAGCCATGGTCGGATTGGGTCATAAGTGGTTCGATTGGGTACAGGGTTGCCGCAGTGAACCAGGGTTGACACAGCCCCTGTGGGTTTATATATCTTTTCCGGACCCTTTCATTCTTAACGATGCGTGGTTAGCCTTGCAAATCAGATCCAGCAAATCGAGTTCCTACACACCTTCCCGGGTCAGGCCCAATACCAAGAAAGCCGCCGCAAAGCGTCGTCTCAAACCCATCGTCATGTACGGTCTGGCGGGTGTTGCCGTAACCGCTTTGCTGGCGGTCGGGGTGTTTATTACCGGAGGTGATACCCCTACAACCCCGTCACCCGGCCACACGGCCACTACCGCTGACAAGGCTTTCCCGGTTCCCCCGGCCATTAAAGTAAAACGCGAACCGGCTCCGGTCAAACCCAATCAGACCACCCCACCGGCAAGCGGGTGGGAAGGGCCGGTTCTCTATCATTCCCCCGGCAAGGCTCCCATACATCTGATCCTGGTTGAAAAAGCACTGCAACAACTGCATTTATACCGTTTCGATGGCCGTTACCAACGTATCAAGACGTACAGCTGTGCCACCGGTGAACGTCAGGGCCGCAAGCGGGTGGAAAATGATGAAAAGACCCCTGAGGGCATCTATTTCAACACCAAAATCTATCGTGATCGGCAAGTGACGGTTTTCGGCGACCGGGCCTTTGAGCTCAATTACCCCAATGCCTTCGACGATATTGCCGGCAACCGGGGGCACGGTATCTACATTCACGGGTCGAACCGCAAAGTCACGCCTTATTCGACCAATGGCTGCGTGGCCCTGGACAACCAAGACCTGGAAGACCTGGACAAGCGGATCGAATTCGACAAGACACCGGTCATTATTGGAGACCGCCTGCCCTATACCTTCGCCGGCGCGCAAAAAGATATTGCGAAACTGGCGACCTATTTCCGGCAGGCCATGATCCCCAAAAAATACGCCGGGCAAAAGCTTGATTTCCCCGGTATCACCATTTTGCGTTACCAGGACAAGCTCGTGTCCTTCGGTGCCATCCGGGTAAAAGCGAAAACCCCGGTTGAGGCCGTCTCCCGCCTCTATTTAGCCGAACCGGAGGCGGGGCTCATGGTCATGGTCAAACGCGAGTGGCAAGAGAAAAAGCCGCCCCCGGTCCTGGCCGCCAAACAGACATTGCCAACGCCCGCCAAGCCGAAAAAAAACGACATCGCCCTGTTGGTGCAATCCTGGAAAAAAGCCTGGGAGGGCAAGCGCCTGGAGACCTACATCGCCCACTACCACCCCGATTTCGTAGGCAACGGCCGCAACCTGCAGGAATGGAAGCGTTACAAAAAGCGCCTGAATGTGAAATACAAGCGGATATCCGTCAAGGTTTCGGAATTGAAAACCCGTATTTCCGGCGGGACCTCCCGCGCCTGGTTCAAACAAAGGTACCGTTCGGACGCCTTTAAATCCGATGGCTACAAAATCCTGGAATTCCGGAAAAAGGGCGGACGCTGGAAAATATACCGGGAAAAATCCTTCAAGAACAGACCCAAGAGCTGGCCGACATAGTTAGGCTGAAGGTGGAAGACTGAAGGCTGAAGTTTAAAACCGATCCTGAAACCTTCTAGCTACCTTCAACCTTCAGTCTTCAACCTGTCTACCTACTCCTTATCTGCTTGGACTTCAGTCCCCAGACAAAAAGTTTGACCCACTCGAATCCAAATTTGAGCAGCGCCTTTTCGTCGGCCGCAATTTTTTTGCGCACATCCTGCTTGACCTTATAGCGTTTGAAAAAGCTGCTTTCGAATACGAATTGTCTAAAGTCGTCCAGGTTATAGGTGGCCATGAAGGCCATTTTGGCCCGCGGTCCTTCGGGGCCTTCTCCCCGCCAGGGATCGCTCTGGAAAAGCCTTTTGATCCCTGCCCAGGCCCGGGTCATGCGGTTGTAGTCCCGGGCTTCCTGATCACTGCACCAGCTGTCGACCGTCCACTGGTCGGATTCGTGCTGCCCCTGGCAGAAATCGGGGGGACGAAAAAAATGTACCGGGTGGGACTTACCGGTGCCGGCATCGTAAAGGCTGCCCTGTTCCACCGGGAAGGTACGGCAGGCGTCCGGTCGGTCCGGATAAACCGCGCAGCCCTGGGTGGTCAGAAAAGGACAGGTTTTCTCTTCGTTCTCCGCCATGCGCAGCAGGACTTCCGGAAAAAAAGCGCCCGGGCGCAGGACCACATCGACATAGTCGTCGAGAAACTGTCCGGACATCAGGCCCAAATTGTTTTTCAGCCGCAGGACATCGTAAGGGTATAAAAAGAGATTGAGGTTGCGGCAGCACCGGTTGAAACAGGCCACCTCCGGGTGGCAGCGAAAAGCGAAGGTATCCCCTTTTTGCAACCGGCGCCCCGGCAGCTTCTCAATTTTCTCAGTGTCGATGTATTTCATGTCAGCCTCCCCGGTTCGACCGCAGCCTGTTCAGGTCGGAAATCCTGCGATCATCTGGGCCACGGTGAGCCGGGTCTTGTCTTTATAATTTAGCGCCTCACGCAGGGTTTTCTCCAGCTGGGCCATCTCCATGTAGAGCAGGGTGCGATCAAATGGGATATAGCGGTGGTCGGCGCACTGCCGGTCGAAATCGTCACACCCCGGCCCCCTGGTGGGGGATCCGCCGGGGCGCTGCATTTCATGGGGAATCCCATGGAGACGGCAGATCAACGGCCGGTAGCGGTAAAGCGTGCAGCGGCCGTCGCGGTTCAGTGGGCACATGCTCCGCACCCTCTCACCGCGCGCTTGCGCGCGTTCTTGTGCGCGGTTTACCTGAATGGCCGCCTGGCGCAGCCGGCCACGCTCGCTGGCCGGCAATTGGGCGTAACCCTGATACAAATATATGTATTCCAACAGGGTGTGGTGGAAAAACAGTGTCAAACAACAGTTGTCCTTGCACCCCTGACATTGAAACCCATATGCGGCAGCCACCTTATCATAGGCTTGTTCCATACGGCGGAACAGATCGGTCAGGTTTTCAAGATGGGGTTCCAGACTCTCGGGGGGCGTATTCAGGTAGGCGGCTATATCAATCACAATCAATATCTCAATCCGTTTGCCAACAGTCAAAAGCTCGTTTCAATGCGGCGCTAAACCATCGGCGAGGGGAAAAACAAACGCCCGTACAGGGCCAATGCGTATCGGTCGGTCATGCTGGCAATAAAATCACAGACGATCCTCTCCTTGGAATCACCGGACGTCTCGGGGGCCGGCAGGTTTAAGACCGCCATTTCACGGGCCAGCTTTTTCTCGTCGTCTATGAAATAGGTGTACAGCTCCAGCAGAATTTTCTTGGCTTTCACAAACTCCTGGTGAACTTTCTGGGATCGGTAGACATTTTTATACAAAAACCGCCGCAGCAGGGTCATGGCCTCGTGAACTTCAGCGCTCATTTGCAAGACCAGATCCCCGTTACCCGCCTGGCTGGAGAAAACCAGGTCGTGCACCATGGTGGTGGCGCGCTCGGAATGGGTCCGGCCCAGGACGCGCATACATTCTGGCGGCACCTGGTTGGACCTGATCACCCCGCTGCGAATTGCATCTTCAAGGTCATGGTTCAGGTACGCCATGATGTCCGCAATCCTGACTATCTGGCCCTCAACCGTAATTGCTTTGAGTTTTGGATTTGAAGATATGATCTTCCCGTACCCTTTGGAATGCTTGAGGATGCCGTCCCGCACCTCCTGGGTAAGGTTCAGCCCCGCCCCGTTTTTCTCAAGCCGGTCTACAACCCGCAGGCTCTGCTCGTTATGGGTAAACGACTCTGAGAATATCTCTTTTAACGAGGTTTCGCCGCCATGGCCGAAAGGCGTATGCCCCAGATCGTGTCCCAGGGCGATGGCCTCGGCAAGATCTTCGTTCAGCCGCATCGAACGGGCGATGGTACGCGCAATCTGGGCCACTTCCAGTGTATGCGTCAACCGGGTTCGGTATTCATCGCCGAGCGGGGACAAAAACACCTGCGTCTTATATTTCAACCGGCGAAATGCGTTGCAATAAATAATCCGGTCCCGATCCCGCTGGAAGGCGGTACGCAATTGCGAGGGTTCCTCGGGCTTGAGCCTTCCCCTGGATTCCGAACTCAAACATCCATAAGGGGACAGGAATCCGCGTTCGCGTTCTTCAAAGTCTTCTCTAATCGTCATTGGACAACCTGCCAGAAGCTATTTAGTGCCCATCCATAAACGGCATATTTTGGTCCAGAGCGGCGTTTTTGCTCTTTTGGGCACGCAGTGCCGGTTTTCAAGCCACCAGGCGCAACCGTCAGCGCTATTCTCGGAATAGCCCGCTATGCCTGCGGTTTCAAAATCGCTCAAGCCTTGCTCTGAACCAAAATCTACCATTTCTGGATAGACACTATTTAATGCACCTGTATTCATGGCCTTTTACTAAGCAGCTTCTGTTGCTAGAACTGATTAACCTACCCAAAACAATTCAGATATGTAAAGCTCTTTTTGAGGCTTTACACATCCCCCCCCAATTCCTATCATTAGACCATGAACGAGCATCATCTCATCATGGGCGAGCTGTCCGATTATCTGACCGGCCGGCTCCTGGCCGACACGCACGATGAACGCTACCGGCAGAAACTGGCCCGCCACCTGGTTGAGCATTGCGGATTTGACAAAGCGTCCATCACACCCCGGTACCGCCTGACGGTTTCGGCCTGCGATCAGCGGGCCAGCATACCGGTTGATTATCTGGTGGACGTATCCGGTAAGGTTGGCATGGTGATCAAGTATGGCCCGGGATCTTTGGTGACCCGCCATACCCCGGCCCTTGCTCTAGCGCGGGTCATCCGCCCCTATCACATCCCGGTGGCCGTCGTCACCAATGGCGAAGATGCCCATATCCTCGACAGCCGCACGGGTGATCTGTTGGCCGAAGGTCTGGCGAATATTCCGTCCAGGCAAGCCCTCGCTGCCCGGCTAAAAGAGCATGACTTTGAACCCGTTTCAATTAAAATGGTTGAAATGGCTAACAAAATTATTTATGCCTTTGAGGTCGACGGTAGCTGTCCCTGCGATACAGATATCTGTCGGCTACCCTAGAAGCCATCTCAAAAAGTCTTTTGGCCCAATCTCGGCGTTGGGCGCTAAATTCAAATCCTCGAAATACTGTATAGTATTCCTCCGGTTCGAATGTAGCACCCGCCTTGACCTTGAACCAAAATCCATTCTTGAGATAGCTTCTATAAATAAAGTAACTACCCTGATAGGGAACCACCATGAGCCCTCTTGAAAACGAAATTGATTATCAACATTTCATGACCGCCGCCCTGGATCAGGCGGCCCAAGCTTTAGAGGCCGGCGAATTTCCGGTCGGCTGTGTTCTGGTGCATCAATACAAAGTCATTGCCACGGGACAACGCCGGGGTACCGCTGCGGGGGGACACAATGAAACGGACCATGCCGAAATCTTGGCGCTACAGGAGTACTACGCCCTTGAAAACGCACCTGATCCCAGGGAGGTCTCAGCTTTTTGTACCATGGAACCCTGTCTGATGTGTTTTGGGGCGCTCTTGATCTCCGGCATCGGCGAAATCGTATATGCGTATGAGGATGTTATGGGCGGCGCGACTCACTGTGACCTGAACGGACTGCCCGCATTATACCGGGACAACCCGGTTTCCATCATACCGGGTATCATGCGCGCCGAAAGCCTGGCCCTTTTTAAGACCTTTTTCCAAGCTCCGGACAATGAATACTGGCGCGCTAGCCGCCTGGCCGCCTACACCCTGGCCCAACTGCCCGGGAAACACCATATGTAGTAGCCGCACGCCCCTCTAAGGGGCTATGTAGAGTTGCCGCAGGCTGTACCGGTCGGTGGTAAATTGGCATAAAGTATCAAAGTTGCCCGCATTTATTTTGATGTTGCATTTTTTACTTGCATTTCTTATGGTTGTCTGATATTGCGTTTTCACATTTTTCGGGGCCGGTGCCACCCTGCCCCGGATAAGATTGCCCGCTCCCGCGCGGGTGGGCAATTGGTATTAACCTATGTTTCTGAAGGAGGTGCCGGCATAGCTATTGCGAGAAGAGCCCGAAGACCGCACAGAACCAATCGCACCAATATCAATCGCGATATCCGGGCCAAAGAAGTGAGGGTGATCGATCCTGATGGAGAGCAGATTGGTGTTCTTCCAACGTATAAAGCGCTTGCCACTGCCGGAGATTACGGACTGGACCTGGTGGAAATTTCCCCCAATGCCAATCCGCCGGTCTGCAAAATAATGGACTACGGCCGTTATAAGTACGAGCAGACCAAGAAGAAGCAGGAAGCCAAGAAAAAGCAGACGACGTTCCAGGTCAAAGAGATCAAGGTTCGCCCCAAAACCGGCGAACACGACCTGCAGACGAAGCTCGGGCACATCAGAAAATTCATTGAGAAGAAAGACAAGGTCAAAGTGACCGTAATTTTCAGGGGCCGGGAAATTACGCTGTCCAATCTGGGCCGCGATGTGCTACAGAGAATGGCCGAGGAAGTTGAAGATATTGCCGTGGTTGAGCAATATCCCAAGTTTGAAGGCCGCACGATGTTCATGATCCTGGCGGCCAAAGCCAGCTGGCCGCCGTTTAGCTACCACGGCTGAAGGAAGACAGCGCGACTGCGCCAAATGCCCCCATTCGAATGGCGTGAGCAGTGAGGTTGACTGCCTGCGCCATCTGCATTTGCACAGCTGGTACTGAACACACAATCTTGACGATTGGAATTTAATGCCTAAATAGGGTGATAGGAGAAACGCACGATGCCTAAAATTAAAACGAACCGCGCCGCGGCCAAGAGATTCAAAAAGACCGGATCCGGCAAATATAAATTTGCCAAGGCCAACGCCGGCCATATCATGACCAAAAAGACAACCAAGAAGAAACGCGTTCTGCGCAAAGGGCACATTATCGCCGGGACGGATATGAAGGAACTCAGACTCCTGCTACCAAACGGTTAAACTGGCCGGCTGCATTGGGCAGCCGCCGACCGCAGGTGCAGGTATGAAGGAGAGTTGAAATGCGTGTAAAAAGAGGTTTCAAGGCAAGACAGAGAAGAAAGAAGGTACTCAAACTGGCCAAAGGCTATCGCGGCGGCCGGAGCAAGCTGTTCCGTACCGCGACCGATGCCGTGGATAAGGCCCTGATGTACGCCTACCGTGACCGCCGGGCCAAAAAAAGAGATTTTCGGAAACTGTGGATCGCCCGTATCAACGCCGGCGCCCGCATGAACGACCTGACGTATAGCCGCCTGATTCACGGCCTCAAAAAGGCCAATATCGAACTGGACCGCAAAGTCCTCGCGGAGCTTGCCATTTCCGATCCCGCGGGCTTTAGCCAGGTTGTCAACCTGGCTTCTGAACAGCTCTAAAGCAGAGACTTGTCAAAAGCAGTGGTTGGCAGATCAAGCCTGACCACTGCTTTTTTTATTTCCCGACCACGCCAGCAGACAGAGTTTACAAAGTGGAAAATTCAATCGAACAGATAAAAAATGATGGGCTCGCGGAATTGGACGCTGCCGCTGACGGAGATGCCGTCAACGAGATTACCGTAAAGTATCTCGGCCGCAGGGGGAGCGTAACCCGGTTTCTCCGCAACATCTCGCAACTGTCGCCGGAGAAACGGCCGGTGGCCGGCAAACAGGCCAACTTGGTGAAAAAGGCCCTCGAAGAAGCGGCCTCCCGGGCCTTGAAGCGAATCGCGGCGCTGGAGGCGGCCGCCATCGATCAGTTGGATGTCTCCCTGCCCGGCCGCCCCCTCAATCAGGGCACCCTGCATCCCGTCACCCGGATCACCAATGAGATTTGCGGGATTTTCGCCCGGCTGGGGTTCGACATTGCCGAGGGACCGGAAATCGAGACGGATTACTACAACTTCGAAGCGCTGAATATTCCCAAAAATCACCCGGCGCGGGACATGCAGGACACGTTCTACATCTCTGAAAATGTGGTGCTGCGGACCCACACCTCGCCCACGCAGCCGCGGGTAATGGAAAAACAGCAGCCACCGGTGCGGATCGTCGCCCCTGGCAAGGTATACCGCTGCGACTCCGATCTGACCCATACCCCCATGTTCCATCAGGTGGAAGGGTTACTGGTGGACCGCAACATTTCGTTCGGCGATCTGAAGGGGGTTTTGACGACCTTTGTCCACCAGATGTTCGACAAGCAGACCAGCCTGCGCTTTAGGCCGAGCTTCTTCCCTTTTACCGAGCCCAGTGCCGAAGTGGATATCCTCTGCGTCATGTGCCGGGGCAAAGGCTGCCGGGTCTGTTCCCGCACCGGCTGGCTGGAAGTGTTGGGCTCCGGGATGGTCCACCCGGCGGTATTTGAAAATGTCGGTTACGATACCGATAAATATACCGGGTTTGCCTTCGGCATGGGTGTGGAGCGGATTGCCATGCTCAATTACGGAGTGGATGACATTCGGAAATTTTTTGAAAACGACTTGAGATTTTTAAGGCAATTTCGAACATGAAAGTCAGTCTAAGCTGGTTAAAAGAATACGTAGAAGTCAAGCTACCGCCTGCGGAACTAGCGGATGCACTTACCATGGCCGGGCTCGAAGTAGACTCGGTGGAGGATCGCTACAGCTACTTGGAAACCGTGCTGGTGGCCCGCGTAACAGACGTCAGCCAACATCCCAATGCCGATAGACTCACCTGCTGCCATGTCGACCTGGGAAGCCGGACCACGACCGTGGTCTGTGGAGCCCCGAATGTAAAACCGGGCATGCTCACGCCCTGCGCCCTGCCGGGCACCGTCCTGCCGGACGGACGAACCATTGAAGCCGGGGTCATCCGGGGTGAAACGTCCGACGGCATGCTCTGCAGTGCCCTGGAACTGGCCCTGGGAGATGATGCCGCCGGAATCATGGAACTTGCAGCGGACCTCGAATCTGGCACATCCCTGAACCGCGCCTTGAACCTCAGCGACCCGGTGTTTGAAATCGATCTCACTCCCAACCGGCCCGACTGCCTGAGTATCATCGGGGTAGCCCGGGAGGTGGCCGCCTTTCAGGGGACCCGGGTGCTGTACCCCCAACCGGCAGAACCTGCAACCAGTGGATCGATCACGGAAAAGACCTCGGTCCAAATAAAGGATCCCGATCTCTGCCCCCGGTATACCGCCCGCCTGATCCTCGATATCGAGGTCGCGCCCTCGCCCTTCTGGCTGCGTGACCGCCTGTTGTCGGTGGGCCTGAAACCGATCAGCAACATCGTCGACATAACCAACTATGTTATGCTCGAAACCGGTCAGCCCCTGCACGCTTTCGACTTCGATCAACTGGTTGAAAACCGGATTGTCGTGCGCGCCGCCGGCGCCGGGGAAACGTTTACCACCCTGGACGAAAAAGAACGGACCATGCCGGAAAACGCCTTGATGATATGTGATGGCGAGAAAGCGGTGGGTATCGGCGGGGTCATGGGTGGTTTGAACTCGGAAATAGAGGATACAACCCAGCGGGTCCTGCTGGAAAGCGCCTGTTTCAATCCCATCAGTATCCGGAAGACGGCCAAGCAAACCGGTCTGAACACCGATGCCTCGCATCGTTTTGAGCGCGGGGTGGACCCGGACGGCACGGTTCGGGCGCTGAATCGCGCCGCGTACCTGATAGCCGAATTAGGCGGCGGGCAGCTGGTGGACGGCACCATTGATGAGAATCCGCAGCCTTACGAACAAAAGACCATTGCGCTTTCGGTCGCCGCGACCAACCGGCGGTTGGGAACCGACCTTTCGGCCGATCAGATGAGAGCCTACCTGGCTTCCATAGAATTCGTGGCAACTGCAACAGATGCGGCCGACATGCTGGAGGTGCAACCGCCCTCCTATCGGGTGGATGTAACCCGACCTGAGGACCTGTCGGAGGAAATTGCCCGCCTGTATGGCTACAACAATATCAGCACCACGTTTCCGCTGGTGCCGGCCGAAGGGCGCAAACCCGAACCGGTCCAGGTTTTGCGGGACCGCCTGCGGACTTTCATGACCGGTCATGGCTTCAGTGAATCGGTCAATTACAGTTTCATTGGCAGTGATTTTGCGAATCGACTGGGATTGCCGGATGCGGATGACCGCCAGCGGTGCGTACCCATCCTGAATCCAATCTCCGAGGAACAGGCCGTCATGCGGACGTCTCTGGTACCTGGTTTACTCGAGACCATGGCCCGCAATCTGTCGGTCCAAAACAAAACCCTGCGGCTTTATGAGGTCGGCAACACCTTTTTCGCCACGGACCAGGTAGACAGCCTGCCGGTGGAAAGAGAGATGCTGGCGGCCCTGTGGACCGGGTCGCGGTTACCTTTTTCCTGGCACGGCAAATCTGAAACCTGCGACTTTTTTGATATCAAGGGCGTTGCCGAAGCCCTCTTGGAAAACCTGGGTATTCAGGATGCGGTGTTTACCCGTGTTCCGGCCTCGGAATGCGACTACACCCGCCCGGGCGTCACGGCCATGATTCAAATCGCGGATAAAACCATCGGTCGCCTCGGAGAAGTTGCGCCCGCCGCATTGAAGCAATATGACCTGAAGCAGGCCGCTTTCATTCTTGAGTTTTACATGATGGACCTGTTGGAAGCGGGCACGGAGGAAATCGACGCACGCATCATACCAAAATATCCGGCCACCACACGGGATATTACCCTAATCATTGCTGATACCATTGAAAGCGTTAAATTGACCGATTTTGTTGAAAAACTGAACGAACCCCTGGCAGAGTCAGTCACGATTTTCGATGTATATACCGGTGCGCCAATCGAAGAGGGCAAAAAGAGCGTCTCCGTCAGAATCACCTATCGCTCCGCTACCCAAACCTTGGAAGACAGTGCTGTGAATGACCTGCATACGTCTATTTCTGAAAAGGTCATTGGCACATTCGATGCCGCCCTGCCGGCCTGATGTATAGATGGCAGCCGCCATCCCGACAAGCCAGGAGCTGGCGGCTACAATTAAGTAGACAGTCACCTGCAAGTGCGCTATTTTCATACTCAATTATTCGAGACTATCTTAAAAATAGTGATTGCCGGGGGTAAACATGCCGGGAGAAGCCCTGCCAGACAACGAACTGCCCGATAAACTTTATTTTAAAGTCGGCGAAGTCAGCACCATTGCCGGGGTGCCGGCTTATGTCCTGCGTTTCTGGGAAACTGAATTCAACCGCATCAAGCCCAAAAGAACCCCCTCGGGACAACGCCTGTATCGAAAGAAAGACGTGGCGTTGATCCTGGAGATCAAACACCTGCTGTATGACCAGAAATTCACGATTCCCGGAGCCCGCCAGCACTTGAAAGTTCGCCGCCAAAAAGAAACCGGCCCGCCGGACGCCATTACCCTGGCCGAAATCAGGGCGGAACTCGAATCCATCCAGAAAATGCTGTCTTAAGGCGACCTGCCGCCTATCCGCACAGCGACATTCAGCGGGTATTGCGTCGATCGAATGTCAGCACGTGCCAGATATGGGGCCCGCCGCTTTTTTTAAGAATACCCGCATTAAAACAGTTGACATCTCTATACATTTGTCTTAATTAATCGTTTTGGTAAGCGGGCATAGCTCAGTTGGTAGAGTACAAGCTTCCCAAGCTTGGTGTCGCGAGTTCGAGTCTCGTTGCCCGCTCCAGATTTGTCAGCCTTTTCAGCTATGAAAGGTTTTTTTTCATGGGTAGGTCTTTTGACCTTGTGCGGTGTAGCGCTAACACTGGGTGGTTAACTTGATGAACTGATATAAACAAGCGACCAGCAAAAGAACTACCAGAATGAAAAAAACGGGCTGTTTTGCCCGTTTTTTGTTTTCTGAGCGGTGTATCGTCGGCGTTTAGGGCCGCTGATCCCAGGGCAAGTAGGAAAACGATTGAAAGGAAAAAAGAAAAAATCAGATCGCCGTCAGGGAGCACAGAAGGCTTTGCCAACCACGGCGCTACCGGCTGCGAAGCTGGAAACAGCGGCCACGGCCCTGGTGGAACCGGTTTGTGCGGCCGCTGGACTGGAACTGGTCCTGGCAGAATTCAAGCGAGAATCAACCGGCCGGATTCTGCGTTTGTATATCGACCGGCCCGACGGCGGCGTAACGCTGGATGATTGCGCGGACATCAGTCGTCAGGTAACGGATCTGCTGGATGTCAGCTTGGAGGATATCGGGCCTTACAATCTCGAGGTCTCCTCGCCCGGCCTTGAGCGCCCCCTGGTCAAGCCGACCGATTATCAGCGTTTTGCCGGAAAGGCGGCCCGCATCCAACTGCATGCAGCGGTGAACGGCCAAAAAAAGTTTAAAGGCGTAATATCCACGGCCACCGACGAAAAGGTTCAGATTGATACCGACGCCGGTACCGTTTCTTTCGATTTTTCACAGATAGCCAAAGGGCGGCTGACGGTTTAGCCCCCTTAAAAAAAGCAGGGTTTGAACAACGGAGAAAACATATGTTGATCACTGATATAAAACGCGTCGTAGAACAGATAAGCAGAGACAAGGGAATAGATCGCAATGTCCTGATTCAGGCGCTTGAAGAAGCCCTTAAATCTGCGGCCCGCAAGAAATACGGCAATACGATCGACATCGAAGTCCAGTACAATGAAGACACCGGGGAAATAGAAGTCTTCCAGTTCATGGAGGTCGTCGCCACCAAGGAGGATATTACCGAACCCGATATCCAGATCACTTTGGAACAGGGTTTAAAACTGGACCCTGAGTGCGAAGTCGGCGACAGCCTGGGCACCAAAATGGATACGGCCACCTTCGGCCGGATTGCGGCCCAGTCGGCCAAACAAGTGATTATTCAGAAAATGAAAGATGCCGAGCGTGACGTGGTGTTTTCAAACTACATCGATCGCAAGGGCGAGATCATCAACGGCATCGTTCAGCGTATCGACCGCCGGGATATTATCGTGAACCTGGGCAATACCGAGGCGGTTTTACCAGTTCGGGAACAGGTGCCCCGGGAATCGTACCGCCGCGGCGACCGCATCCGGGCCTACATCATGGACGTTCTCTATGAATCCCGGGGACCGCAAATTGTCCTTTCCCGCACCCACAGTGAATTTCTGGTGCACCTCTTTAGGACGGAAGTCCCGGAAATCAGTGAAGGCATCGTTACGATCATGGGTGCAGTCCGCGAGGCCGGCGTGCGCGCGAAGATTGCGGTGGCCTCCAACGACAGCGACATTGACCCGGTTGGGGCCTGCGTGGGCATGAAAGGCAGCCGGGTTCAGAATGTGGTCCAGGAACTACGGGGTGAAAAAATCGACATTATCACCTGGCATGTCGATCCGGCTAAATTTGTCTGCAACGCACTGGCACCGGCGGAAATCTCCCGGGTCATCATCGATGAAGAAAACCGTACGATGGAAGTCATCGTCCCTGATGAATTTCTCTCCATCGCCATCGGAAAAAGAGGGCAAAATGTCCGCCTGGCATCCAAACTTACCGAGTGGCACCTGGATGTCATCAGCGAAGAAAAATACAACCAGGCCATGCAGGATGGGTACAATTCACTGGAGGCGTTGCCGGGCGTGGATACCGGCTTGGCCGGGATACTATTCGAAAAAGGCGTTCACTCGGCCGAGATCCTGTCCCGGGCACCCATCGAAGAACTCCTGCAAATCAACGGTATCGAAGATGAAGAGCAGGCCACCACTCTGGCTGAGGCCGCGGAACAATGGGTGATCGAGGACGCCGAAAGAAAGGCGGTCGAGGCGGAACGCGCTGCCGCCGAGGCGGAAGCTGAAAAAGCCGCCGCTGAAAAAGCTGCTCTGGAAGCTGAGGCCGAACCCGAAGAGGCGGAAAAGGGCGCATCCGCGCCGGAAACAGACAGCGTAGAAGAAACTGTCGAGGAGACGGCCGCCGAACCGGAAACAAAAGATGAAGGGGCTGACGAGGATACCCAGTCGGAGACGCCTGCGGACACGGACGCCCCTGCGGTTGATGAAGCCGAAAACGACAAATCAGCCACCACCGAGAAAGACAATCCGCCTGAACCCGAAAAGTAATTCAGGCGCTGTATACACCGGATATACGGGGGCCGGGAAAGTGCTACGACACTGGCCCCCAAAACTAGAGCTTGGAGGAGATGGATGGCTAAGACCACCAGAGTGTATGAACTTGCCAGGGACCTTAATATGACCAATAAGGATCTCCTAGAAAAACTGCGGGAGATGGAAATCGAGGTCGGGTCCCACATGAGTTCCCTCGACGAGGAGACGGTTGACCGCGTCAAGGACCATCTGCGCGGCAAACCGGCCAGCCAGATTGAGGAAATCCGCGTTAAGCCGACCGTTATCCGGAGACGCAAGAAAGTCGTCAAGCCCAAACCGGTTGAAGCAGAACCTGCGGAAGAGGCCCCGGCCGAAGTCGAAGCTGGACTGAAAGCGCCTAAAAAAGCCGCGGCCAAGAAGAAGAAAAAGGCTCCGGCGGCCAAAGCCGTCGCCCCGCCCGAAGAAGAAGTCGCCCCGGAAGAAGCCCAGGCGGAAGCAGCGGTGGACGCGCAAGCCGAGCCGGAAGAAAGTGTTACCACCGGAAAGCCGAAAAAAGCCGCCAAGAAAAAAGCAGCCCCGGAGGCGGAAGCCAAGCCCGCCCCACCCAAGAAAAAGGCCAAAAAGGAAGCCCCGGCCAAGATTATCAAACTCGGCCCGGCCCCCGAAGTGGAAACAGCACTTAAAGAGCGGGCAGCCACGGCTGGTCGCCGGAAGCCGGCGGCAGAAAAGGCGGCCGGAGTTGTACCGCTGGAAGAGGCCCGCAAGGGCAAAAAGGGCCCGGGAGACCGGCGCGATAAAAAACCCTACAAAAAAAAGAAAATTTCCTTCCGGAAAAGGGAGATCGTGGAAGGCGCGGCCCTATATTCCCGGTCCGGCCGGGGACGGGGGCGTAAAAAGGTTAAAGGCAAGCAGGCCTTCCCCGGTCAGAAAACCCAGATTACCACGGCCAAGGCCATCAAGCGCCGCATTAAGATCGAAGACAGCATCGTGTTGGCCGAACTGGCCAAACGAATGAGCATCAAGGCCAACGAGATGATTACCAAGCTCATGGGAATGGGCGTGATGGCCACAGTCAATCAAACCATCGATTTTGATACCGCCACCCTGGTGGCCGCAGAATTTGATTATGAAGTCGAACGGGTCGCTTTCGAAGAGGAAACCCTGCTGAAAGTTGAAAAGGATGACAACCCCGAGGCCATGGTTGTACGGGCACCGGTGGTCACTATCATGGGGCACGTCGATCATGGTAAAACGTCTTTGTTGGACGTCATTCGCAAATCAAGCATCACCGACGACGAAGCCGGTGGGATTACCCAGCACATCGGCGCCTACCATGTTGCCACGGACAAAGGCCGCATCGCTTTTCTCGATACCCCAGGCCACGAGGCGTTTACCGCCATGCGTTCGCGGGGGGCCAAAATCACCGATATCGTCATCCTGGTGGTGGCTGCCGATGACGGGGTCATGCCCCAGACCATCGAAGCCATCAACCACTCCAAGGCGGCAGAAGTGCCGATCATCGTCGCGGTCAACAAGATGGACAAGGCCGGGGCCGATCCGGATCGGGTCATGCGGGAGTTGTCCGAACAAGGCTTGAGCCCTGAAGACTGGGGCGGCGACACTATCTTTGTCCAGGTGTCCGCCAAAGCCAAGACCGGTATCGAGAACCTGCTGGACATGGTGCTACTGCAGGCCGAAATGCTTGAACTCAAAGCCAATCCGGATAAACTTGCGACCGGTCATGTCGTGGAAGCCAAGCTGGACACCGGGCGGGGGGCGGTTGCCACGGTCCTGGTCCAGCAGGGCACCCTGAATACCGGCGATCCCGTTGTCTGCGGCATCCATTACGGTAAACTTAGGAGCATGATTAGTGACAGCGGCCAGACCGTGAACAGCGCCGGGCCGTCCATGCCGGTGGAAATTATCGGCCTGTCCGGCGTGCCCAATGCCGGCGATGAGTTCGTGGCAGTAAAGGATGAAAAAGCCGCCAAACAGGTCAGCCTGCACCGCAGCCAGAAACAGCGCTCCAAGGAGCTGGCCAAATCCAGCCGGATGAGCCTCGACAACCTCTTTGAAAAAATGCAGGAAGGCGATGTCAAGGATCTGAACCTGATCATCAGGGCGGATGTGCAAGGCTCCATTGAGGCCCTGACAGAGTCTCTGGTCAAGCTGTCCAACGAAGAGGTTAAAATCAACATCGTCCAAGCCGCTACCGGGACTATAACGGAAACAGACGTGTCCCTGGCCGCCGTTTCGGATGCCATTATCATCGGCTTCAATGTGCGGCCCAATACCAAAGTGCAGGCCCTGGCCAATGAAGAACAGGTCGATATGCGCTTTTACAACATCATTTACAACGTGATCAAGGAAGTAGAAGGCGCCATCCTGGGTATGATGGAGTCAACCTTTGAAGAACATGTCCTGGGCCGGGCCGAAGTCCGCCAGGTATTTTACGTACCGAAAGTTGGTGCCATTGCCGGTAGCTATGTAACCGACGGCAAAATTCAACGCAGCCAGATGATGCGGCTGCTCCGGGAAGGTATCATCCTTTACGAAGGCCGTAACTCTTCGTTGAAACGTTTCAAGGATGATGTCAAAGAGGTTCAAAACGGTTATGAGTGTGGTATCGGCATTGAAAATTACAACGACATCAAGGAAGGTGACGTTATCGAGTGCTACTACCTCGAGGAGGTCAAACCGACGCTGTAACTCAGACAGGACAGAAAGGGCGCCCGTTACCGGGGCCTGCGTAGTTGTGGCGCAGCGGGGAGACATACCATGGTCGTAGGCGTTGGGATCATAACATTCAGATTGCATGAATGCCGCTCTTTGAAAAGTAAACGCAAGATCGTCAAGTCGGTGATTGGAAAGATGCGCAGCCATTTCAACCTTTCCGCGGCTGAAACCGGAGCGAACGATATCTACCAGCGGGCCGAAATCGGGTTTGCCCTGGTCGGCAACTCAGCACCGTTGATCAATTCGAAAATCGACAAGGTTTTTAATATGGTGGATGACCTGGGACTGGCCGAAATAACCGATACCGAAATGGAGATTATACATATATGAAACCCTTTAAAAGGGCCGACCGAGTCAGCGGCCAGGTGCAAAGAGCCGTTTCGGAGTTGCTGCACAAACGAATCCGCGATCCGCGGTTGAAGGAGGCCACCATTTCCGAAGTGAAGATGTCTCCGGATCTGAAGCTCGCGAAGATCTATTACACGTTGCCCGACCGGGAAAAGGCCCGGGCCGACGCCCTGGCTGGATTCAAGAGTGCCAGCGGGTTCGTGAAGCGCACCCTGGCACGTGAACTGGGCCTGCGCTACATGCCCGAATTGAAGTTTTACTATGATGACTCGTTTGACTACGGGGCCAAGATCGACAGCCTTATAAGATCTTTGCATAAAGAAGATGAAACGGATACTCAACCATCTGATAAATAGCCGTCGGTTGGTGCTGGCGACCCATATCAACCCGGACGGTGACGCCGTCGGCAGCTTGACGGCCATGGGCATGGCCTTGGAGACCCTGGGCAAGGAGACCACGCTGTACTGCGCCAGCCCGATACCGGCCGTCTACCGTTTTCTAAAGGGCACGACCAGAATAACCGGACAATTCAACCCGTCTGAGAACTATGATACGGCCATCATTCTCGATTGTGGTGATTTCGAGCGCGTAGGTCCAGCCTATGCGGACATCAAGGAAACAGCGACGATTATCAACATCGACCACCACGACACCAACACCGGGTTTGGTGATTTCCAGATAGTGGATACCGCGGCCAGCGCCACAGCCGAGATACTCTATCGGCTTTTCAAGGCCTTGAGCGTGGCCATCTCTCCGGATATGGCCACCTCGATCTATACCGGAATTTTAACGGATACCGGCTCTTTTCGATTTTCAAATACCAATCGGGCCGCATTTGCTGTCTGCGAGGAAATGGTCGCCAGTGGCATGGATCCGTACGCCGTGGCTCAAAACGTCTATGGTACTTACTCATTGGGTCGCATCAAACTGTTGAACCTGGCCCTGGACTCCATTGAACTGGCCGCCGACGGTAAGGTCTCCATCATGACGCTGACGCGTGAAATGTTGACAGAGACCCGCACCCAGCCGGAGGATATTGATGGCCTGATCAATTACGCCCGGCGCATCGAGGATGTGAAACTGGCGGTTCTGTTGCAGGAAATCGAAAACGGCAGCCAACCGGCCAAGGGTGCTCCTCGCTATCATGTGAGCCTCAGATCTGATGGAGGGGTCGATGTGTCCGAAATTGCAGCGGCTTTCGGCGGAGGCGGGCATAAGGAAGCGGCCGGTTTCAATATAGATTCGCCGCTCGCTGAAATTCGGGCTCAGATCGTAAGCCTGGCTGAGAAGCTTTGATCATGCAACCCGATCCAAGCGGCGTAGTTATCGTCGACAAGCCGGCCGGAGCCACCTCCGCCAGAGTACTCGGCAAGGTTAAGAGCCTGTACCGGGCCAAGAAGGCCGGGCATGCCGGCACCCTCGACCCTTTTGCAACGGGGGTTCTGGTCTGCTGCCTGAACCAGGCCACACGGCTGGCCCGATTCTTTCTGCACGACCGCAAAAAGTATCGGGGAACCCTGCGACTGGGAATTGATACCGACACCCAGGACTTGACCGGTCGGGTATTGGCCGAAAAGGGTACGACCGGAATCAAGGCTGAGGATGTCCAGATGGTGATGGCGCGTTTCCAGGGGACCATCGCGCAGGTTCCGCCGGCCTATTCGGCACTGAAACACAAGGGGACCCCGCTTTACCGCCTGGCTCGCAGCGGGAACCCGGTGCAGAAACCGCCGCGCAAGGTTACGATCGATCGGTTGAAGATCTTGGCGGTCGCGATTCCGCAGGTCCATTTCGAAGTGACCTGCTCGGCGGGGACCTATATCCGGACGCTGTGCGCCGATGTAGGCCGCCGGCTCGGCTGCGGAGGGCACCTGCAAGCCCTCCAGCGCCTGGAAAGCAGCGGTTTTACTCTGAATGAAGCCCTCAGCCTTGATGATCTGGAACAGCTGGCGGCTGATGGCAATCCGGCCAGCCGCCTGATCCCCATGGCGGACACCCTGCGGGGTATGCCGAAAGTTACCGCAGACCGCCGCATGGCCGGTCGGATTGTTCAGGGTCAGCAGGTAATGCGGTCGGACCTGATTGAAAAGTTGGACCTTGCACCGGAAACGGCTTTTAAGGTTCTGGACAACGCCGGCCGGCTCCTGGCGGTGATGTCAATGCCCAAAGACGGCCAGCGGTTGAATTATAGTTGTGTTTTCAATCGTTAACTGGCATGTAAGGTTTGATTTCAAACGCCCCTGCTGATACAGGTTCCCGGCGCCACCGGGGGACGCCTGAAAATCGCAAGCGGGCAACTCAATTCGGTATTGTGGTTCATACCGGATAAGGCTATAGTCAAAAACGTACGTGTAAAAATATGAATAGGAGGCACGAAGACAGTGGTTTTCACATCTGAAGACAAGCAAAAATTGATTGAAAAGTTCAAGCTGCACGAAAGTGACACCGGTTCTCCGGAAGTACAGGTTGGTCTTTTGACACACCGGATTTCATACCTGACCGAACATCTCAAAGTTCATAAAAAAGACCACCACTCACGGCGGGGCCTGCTGATGCTCGTGGGTAAGCGGCGCCGGCTGCTCAACTACGTTAAAAGCAAGGACGTCAATCGGTACCGTACAATCATCGAAACCCTCGGCCTGCGCAGATAGGCTGGGGAAACTAACCATCGCCATACCCCTGGAAAGCACCGGCCCGATGGTAACAGGCTTGCTGGGTACCGGCTCTGCTCTGGTAGCTTAAACGAACCGAGACGGCCGCCCCGGCAATCACTGTATCCGGGCCACTGTATCAGCCTGGAAAGCGAGGTATTGCATTAGACAACCGGGTTCCCCGAGCAGGAGCATTAAGTTACTCCCGGCCGGAACCGGTGACAGGTTGAGACCTTTGAAACATGTCCATTTTTGCTTCACCCCTCGCGGGGGAGATTCCGCATCAGATTTCCACAGATCCGACCAGACCGCAATCGAATCAAAAATGGGTGTCTTTCAACGGTCTCACTGGTAGCTGCTCGGGCATGGCGATAAAAATTGGAGAAGAAAATGAAGAAAGTATTGGAAGCAAACATTGGGGGCAAACCCCTAAGTATTGAGACCGGCAAAGTCGCCAAGCAGGCGTCGGCTTCGGTTGTGGTTCGCTACGGCGAGACTGTAGTTCTGGTGTCGGTAGTATCGGCCAACGAAGAGCGCGACATGGGTTTTTTACCCCTGACTGTCGAGTATCAAGAAAAAATTTACGCCGCCGGCCGGATTCCCGGCAACTATTTCCGTCGTGAAATCGGGCGCCCGAGTGAAAAGGAAACCCTGACCGCCCGCCTGATTGACCGCCCGATCCGCCCGCTTTTTCCCAAGGGCTATCAATATGAAACCCAGGTGATCGCCACGGTCCTTTCCATGGACCGGGAAAATGACGCGGATTCGCTGGCAATGATTGGGGCCTCCGCCGCCCTGGAAATATCAGACATCCCGTTTGCCGGCCCCATCGCCTGTGTGCGGGTTGGCCGTATTGACGGTGAATTTGTAGTAAACCCGACGATTCCAGAGCTGGATAACTGTGACATCAACATCATTGTGGCTGGCTCCCGGACCGGGGTGGTCATGGTGGAAGGCGGCAGCCGGCAAGCCAGCGAAAAAGATATGTTGGACGCGATCTTTTTCGGGCACACCGCCATGCAGCCCATCATCGACATGCAAGTTGAGCTGAAAGAAGCCTGCGGTAGGGAAAAACGCGAATTCACACCGCCGGAAAAAGACGTCGACCTGGTTCAACTGGTGGAAGGCAAGGCGGCCACGCCTATTCGCGAGGCAGTCTTGATTCCGGAAAAGATGGCGCGCTACGCCACGCTTAGAGAGGTCAAAGAAGAGATTTTTGAGGGCCTCGGTGAAGACTATGCGGAGCGGCGCAAAGAAGTCTACGAAATCCTCTCGGACCTGCAAAAGACAACCTGCCGCAAGCTGATCCTCGACGAAGGCCGCCGCATCGACAACCGCGCCTTCGATGAAATCCGGCCGATCACCTGTGAGGTCGGCATTCTCCCGCGACCGCACGGCAGCGCCTTGTTTACCAGAGGGGAAACCCAGGTCCTGGGCGTCATGACCCTGGGCAGCGGCCAGGATGAACAACGCATCGAAACACTCAGCGGTGAGGAAAACCGCGCGTTTATGCTGCACTATAATTTCCCGCCCTACTCTGTTGGTGAAGTGAAACGGATCGGCGGCCCGAGCCGGCGTGATATCGGCCACGGCGGCTTGTCGCTCAGGGCTCTCCAACCGATTCTGCCCGACAAAGAAGACTTCGATTATACGATTCGCATCGTATCCGAAGTCCTCGAATCCAATGGCTCCTCCTCCATGGGGACTGTTTGTTCCGGTGTCTTGGCCATGATGGACGGCGGGGTTCCCATCAAAGAACCGGTAGCCGGGATTGCCATGGGCCTGGTAAAGGAAGGCGACAACGTCGTTGTCCTTTCCGATATTCTCGGAGATGAAGACCACACCGGCGACATGGACTTCAAGGTCACCGGAACCAAGGATGGGGTGACCGCGCTCCAGATGGACATCAAAATTCATGAACTCTCCAAGGATATCATGGAAAAAGCCCTGGAGCAGGCCCGCACGGGCCGGATTCATATTCTCGGCAAGATGCTGGAAGCCATCGAATCGCCGCGCGATAAGATCTCACCGCACGCACCGGCCATTACAACCATCATGATTAACCCGGACAAGATCAGGGATATCATCGGCCCCGGTGGCAAGGTGATTCGATCCATCCAGTCCGAAACCAACACCCGTATAGAGGTAGACGACAGCGGTACCGTCAAGATCGCAGCCGTCAACAAAGAAGAGGGTGATGCGGCCAAGAAGATGATCAACGATATTACCGCCGAACCGGAAGTCGGGACCATCTATGAAGGCACCGTGGTAAAGATCATGGATTTCGGCGCGTTCGTTCAGATTATGCCCGGAACCGACGGTCTGGTACACATCTCCCAGCTGGCTCCGCACCGGGTATCCAAAGTTACCGACATCGTAAAAGAAGGCGACCAGATACGGGTTAAAGTTCTTGAAATCAACCGCGACGGTAAAATCCGTTTAAGCCGCAAGGCTGTCCTGAACGAGGAAAATGACAAAAGCAACCGTTAACAGGACAGTTTTAGATAACGGTATCCGGGTTCTTACCAAGCACATGCCCTATGTGCGCTCTGTGTCCATGGGTGTTTGGGTGGACGTAGGAGCCCGGGATGAATCCCCTTCCGAAAACGGGTTGTCCCACCTGATCGAACATATGATCTTCAAAGGTACCCGCCTTCGGAGCGCGTATGACATCGCCAAGGAATTCGACGCCATTGGCGGTCATACCAACGCGTTTACCTCTTTCGAAACCACCTGCTACCATGCCAAGGTGATGGATACCCGCCTCGAATCGATGGTGGACATCCTATCGGATATTTTCCTGAACTCTGTTTTCGACCCGTCCGAAATCGAAAGGGAGCGTCCCGTCATCCTGCAGGAGATCGGTATGTCGGAAGACAACCCCGAAGACTATCTGCAAACCCTTGCAGGCCGGGCTGTCTGGGGCGACACTCCCCTGGGGCGTTCCATTCTGGGCACCCGTGAGAATGTCAGCGGATTCACCTCTCAGGACGTACGACACTTTTTCAAACGCCTCTACCAACCGGAACGCATCCTCATTTCGGCGGCCGGCAATCTCGATCACCACCAGTTCGTCGACCTGATTCGCGAAGGATTTGAGAAAATTGGTCCGGGCAACGGTTTCCCCGAACGGACCGCCCCGCCGATTCGTTCGGTGACGGGTATCTTCCACCGGGATCTGGAACAGGAGCACCTTTGTATCAACACGCCGGGCATCGCCATTTCCGACCCGCGGCGCTTTGCGTTTTCCGTTTTGAACACCATCCTAGGCGGCAATATGAGTTCCCGTCTGTTCCAGGAAATCCGTGAACAGCGGGGCCTGGCCTATTCGGTCTATTCCTTCGCGTCTTCCTACATGGATAACGGGTTGTTCGGTCTGTATGCCGGGGTTTCACCGAAAAACACCGAGCTGACCCTGAATTTGATGCTCCAACAGCTCGATCGCCTGCAAGCTGAACCGGTAGAACGTGATGCGCTGGCGGATGCCAAAGAGTTCATCAAGGGCAATCTTTTATTGGCCGCCGAGAGCAACGACAACCAGATGGTCCGACTGGCCCAGAATGAGATAAATTTCGGGAAGTATATACCCGTCGCGGATGTGGTCGCGCAAATAGATGCGGTCAAGGCGGCCGATATCCAGAGCCTGGCCAAAGATCTTTTCGGCGACCGGCGATTTTCATTGACCTTGCTAGGTCCGCTTACAAAATTGGGACCGGATTTTCAGGGAATCTAACAGTACGCAAAAGAAGCGACCCGAGCTGAAGACCGTCACCGACTTCCGTCTTCAGTTTGCGGTTTAAACAACCTGAGTTGAAAGCATGGACGACAGTCCAAGTGTACAAATAACGCGCTTGCATCCCGAACGGGACGCGGATATACCCATCCCGCGCTATATGACGGCCCAGGCTGCCGGGATGGATATTTGCGCTGCCGTAACCACCGACACAGTGCTTGCCCCCGGTGCCATCGAACTGGTACCCACCGGCCTGGCCATGGCACTGCCCTCCGGCTATGAAGCTCAGATCAGGCCGCGCAGCGGCCTGGCGGTCAAACACGGTATCGGCATCATCAATTCTCCGGGAACCATCGATGCCGATTACCGGGGTGAGATCAAGATTGCCCTGATCAACCTCGGCAAAGCGCCGGTTACCATCCAACGGGGCGACCGGATCGCCCAAATGATCATCAATGCGGTCTGCCAGGTCCGGCTCAAAGTAGTGGCCGGCCTGGATGAAACCGATCGTAATTCGGGTGGTTTCGGTCATACGGGAGTTTAAGCCCATGCCAGTCGATGACGCTATTTCCGTCTGCCTGCTCGCCAGCGGAAGCCGCGGCAACGCCATTTACATTAGCGATGGTCACGCCAGCATTCTCATTGACGCCGGCCTTTCCGGGGTCGAAATCCAGCGTCGCATGACAGCCCGGGACCTGGACCCCCAACAACTCAATGGTATCGTGGTCTCCCATGAGCACAACGATCACATCCAGGCGGTCGGTATCTTGGCCCGCCGTTTCAAATTGCCGGTATATATCTCGGCGAACACCTATGCAGCCGCCCAGAAGCAATTGGGAAAAATTGACACCATCGAACGATTCAATTGCGGGACCCCTTTTCAGGTCGGTTCCCTTGAGTTGCACCCGTTTTCCATTTCCCATGATGCCACGGACCCGGCCGGTTTTACGGTGACCTCCAACGGCACCCGCATCGGTATTGCCACCGATCTGGGAATCATCACCACCATGGTCAAAACGCATCTGCAAAACTGTGCGGCCTTGATCATCGAGGCCAACCACGACCGCACCATGCTGGTCGAGGGCCCATATCCGTGGCCCTTAAAACAAAGAATTCAAAGCCGCTCGGGGCACCTTTCCAACGACGACACCTCGCAATTGTTGCAAGAGGTCCTGCACGATGGTCTCACCCACGTCATTTTGGCCCACCTGAGTGAACAGAACAACACGCCGGACAAAGCCCTGCAAGCAGTTCAGCAGACCCTGGCCGGCACAGGCGTCGACCTGACGGTTGCCGTTCAGGACAGCTGTTCAAAGGTCTACACTTTCAAAACAAAACCACGTTAAAAATCGATGGAAATACTTGCAAAACAGTTAAATCCGTCCTATTTTAGCGAGGAATTCCAAATGACGCTGATCGGGCGCAGAAAAACAACATTGATCGGACATTGCATGCGAATTGGCTTTTTAATTACAGTACTGGTGGTTACGTTCATTATCGGGCTGATGCCGACCGGGTCAGTCCAGGCGGCTGCACCCATGAAAGCCGCAGTCTCTCCGGCCGTTTCCAAAGACCTGGCCACACTGCTGACACTGCTTGAGGCCGAGGATGAAACCGGATTTGACACCGCCCAGATTCCGGCCCTGATGGACTTTGTGTATGCCAATAAGCCGGCCAACGTGATGTATACCACCGGCGACAGCTTCAATTCCAACTCCGCCTACGGTGAATTCGACGTTAATACCCGTTTCGACGAGTTTTTAAAATTCGCGTTCAACCCCGATTTGCCCTCCTACCTGCTGATGCCGGCATCGGTAAGGCACTCTCACTGGAAATCCATAGACGGCAAGCCTCAGCCGTTACCAAAACTTTGGCAGGCCTTGCCGGACCTGAAAGATTCAATCGCCATACGCGGCATCGAGTTCGTTGAAAACACACCGGATCTGAATTCCGGCGCCTATTTCGCCTATGACCTGGACAAGCTGCTCATCCTGCTGAAGCACGAGGGGCGGTACGTCCTGCTGGCCATTTCCAAGCAAACCAGTGTCTCGGAGGTTGGTAAAAAGGGCGTTATCTTAGGGACGGACGATAACTGGAACTACCTGTATTCAGGCCAGAATGGCATCAACCGCCCCGGGCTCGGGTGGGTTAGCTCCTATATGTACGACAGTTACTCGGTGGCCGTGTATGCCCAGCTTGAAAAAGGCCGGCCCGGCGTCCGCTGCGGTACGTTTAAATGGGTAAACGCCGGCTGGTCCAAAATCAACATGGTAAGAGAAGAGCATATTCACAGTGGGCTGCTGCGTTACGCCAAAGCGTTCAAGGAAATCATCGAAGACCCCATCCTGCCGGGGGTCGATAAGATTGCGGAAATCTACTCGCAGATCCGCAGCTACAGCCTGAACCAACTTCAGGAAAAATTCTACAGCTACCTCAATACCCTCGAGGCACGCCATCAAAATGACGATGACTTCCCGCAAAAGTGGTTTAAAGAATGGTTCAAATCCAACCGCTATGTCCAGATGCTGAAAAAGGAAGACATGGAATCGCTCCTGATGGTGGAATATATCAAAAACACGCTGGGACGCGAGCCGCAGATTGGTCTGGGGGATATCCTCGGGGCCGGCCATCTGACGATCTGGCCGAATACTCGTCTCGCCCACAACAACTAAGGGTTGCCGCAAATAAGATTCTGCTGTAAAGTCTATGTAGAGAATCTCTTTCAAAAAGCCGCATAATACCCGAACCATTCCTTAGTTGTGACAGGCAACATCAACCAAGATCTATTGACAACCCCCGTTGTCAGGCATCTTAGCATACATGCAGTATTAAAAATTGTGATATTAGCAAATAATCACCTCTTCAAATAGTATATAACCTTTGTATCTAAAGGGGCATGATAACCCTGTACTAATAAGAGCTACAAGGCCAATGCAAACACGACCTGTTTCGGTCGGTTGACTTCCCTGTAACAGTCCATTAATCTTTCCATCAAGGAAATGATATTAACTCCCTGATCACGACCAGTTAATCGCAGGTTACATCACAGGAGGAGATCCATGTCTCAAAGGCGGCAAACCATTCAGCAGATTTGTATTCTGGCATTTATCGTTTTTTTCGCTGGCACTCTTTTTGGCTGTCGCACCACACACGATCTGACTTTAGAAGAAGCAAGTAAGATTAGTGACGCGGGTGAACAGGGATTTACGCCGCCGCCTCGTTCTGGAGTGACCGAACTCGTCCAGCGCGGATATATAGAAGGGCTTGAGGGCGAGTATTGCCGGGATGAACCCCCGAAATCGATAGATCTCGATCAGGTGGTAGAAACTATTGAATTCTTTTGCAAGCAAAGAGGGCATGCGTGGGGCAAACAAGTTTGTCTCGCGGATAGGTTATTCAATAGGGGCCGGGATGCAATGTACAATGGAAGGTATCTGGACGCTATTGATCTGATTAAAGAGGCCCTCAGGAGCCATCATGAAGGGCGTGGGGATGAACGTTACCGCGGATATCTATCTGCCAGCTACGCAGCCATTGGTGATTTCTCTGCAGCTCGCCGGTACATGGGCGGCGGTATTTCGCGGGGCTACATGTCGCAGTCCGGCAAGTACCAAGTCGAGCTCAATTATCAAATGGGCAAGGCCACCCTGGAGAAAGCCAGGGGTAACTATCTTGCAGCGGAAGGACACTATCGCAAGGCTCTCAAGTATAGTGAGGAAGGCTTGGAGAGGACTGGGCACGTTGTGTTTGCTGACACCAAGACCCAGTTTTTACCTGATTTCGGAGAGGTGCTTTTCATGCTGGGGCGAACCGTTGAGGCCGAAATGGTGCTCAGGGAGGCGGTCGGCCGTCCGAGCTATAAAGGCAGCCCGGTGCACAGGTTACGCGCTTTGGCTACGCTCGGGCGCCTATATTATAATATGGGTCGTTATACCGATGCTGAAATGATTTTCAAGGCCACGATAGGTTCCTATCGCCTTTACCGACTGCCCTGTTGGCAGGCTGATCTGAATACTGCCCACCATGGGCTGGCCAAGGCATTGTTGGCCCAGGGGCGTGCCGCCGAGGCGCTTGAGCATTTCGAGGCTATTCGCAGCAATATGCGTCACCTGCCGGAACTGTTTGAGTTTCGTTTTGCCAATGACCCGGACTGGGCCTATGCGCTGCTGGCCCGCGGTGATCACGGCCTGGCCGAAAATATGCTATCCGCAGCATTGGAATCAGCCAAAACCAGGTACGGCAACGGACACCATCGTACGGCTGAGATTAGGGGGCTTTTGGCCGTAGCCCAATACCGGTTGGGTAAAACACAGGCTGCCGGAAAGCAATTAAAGGCGACTTTGCCGATTTTATTAGCCTACAACAGATCCGCTGACACTCAAGATAGCGCCAGAGTTGCTTTCAACAGGCGTTTAGCACAGATTATCGAGACCTACATGGTGATTCTTTATGAAGGCGTAAGCAATATCGAAGCTGCCAACCAGTCTTTCTCCCTGGCAGATGCGATTCGTGGTCAGTCCGTCCAGCAGGCCGTCGTTGCATCTAGTTTAAGGGTTGCTGCTAAAGACCAGCGTCTATCCGACCTCGTGCGCAGGGAGCAGGATGCCGGCAAGAAGATTGCCGCCCTTAACACCGTATTGATCAACGCCCTATCCCAGTCCGACGGCGGGACCAGCCGCGCTGATGATTTGAAAATTGAAATCGAGAAACTTCACCAGGCTCGAACGGTCATAATCAATGAAATCGAAAAGGGCTTCCCGTCCTATGCCGAACTTACCCGGCCGCGTCCCAAAAAGTTGTCTGAGATCAAAGCAGTCCTCGCACCGGATGAGACCCTGCTTGCTTACTACCTCGGCAGTAAACATGCTTTTGTCTGGTCAGTATCCGGTAAAAAGGATCCCGCGTTTGCGGTGCTGCCTTTGAGTACGAAGGAGATCGAGCATCGGGTTGCTGCGGTTCGAAATAGCCTGCTGCCCAGTGGGCCGCATCTAGACGACTTGCCGCGGTTCGATCTGGGTGCCGCCCTACAATTGTACCAGGCCCTGCTGGAACCGGTACAGACATCGTGGCAAAACAGCCGGCACCTAATCATCGTGCCTCACGGACAACTGGGACATCTGCCATTCGGTTTGTTAGTGACCAGAAACTGGACCCCCACAGCGAGCTATCCAATACCGTTGACAGGTTACCGCAAGGCTCCATGGCTGGTGCGCAAACACGCCATTACAGTTCTGCCGTCAGCGGGCAGCCTGATCTCTCTGCGCAACCTGCCTGATCCCGATCCCAAGCGCAGGGTCTATGCCGGGTTCGGAGATCCAGTTTTCAACCCGAGCCATACCGACCTTTTAGCCGCTGGATCGCAGAGAGGCAGCACCGCGGCCATTACAACGAGGGCTGTCCGGATTACCGAAACAGCCTCACTTGATGAAAACCGATTAACCTCAGCTTCCTTGGAGATGCTGCAGCCTTTGCCCGACACTCGGGAGGAGGTGATCGCAATTGCGCGCACATTGGGTGCTGATCTACAGCGGGATGTTTTTTTGGGAGGCGCCGCCAGTGAATCAGCCGTAAAGCAGATGGACCTTTCCGATCGCCGCGTCCTGGTTTTTGCAACTCACGGCCTGGTGCCCGGAGACTTGGACGGGTTGCGGCAGCCTGCGCTGGCTTTGTCTTCACTGCAAGTGACCGGGGACGAGGAGAATGACGGTCTGCTTACCATGGGCGAGATCATGGGTCTACGCCTCAACGCAGACTGGGTGGTCCTCTCGGCTTGCAACACCGCTTCCGGGCAGGGCGCAGGCAGCGAGGCCGTGTCCGGGTTAGGGCAGGCCTTTTTCTATGCAGGGTCCCGGGCATTGCTGGTGAGCAATTGGCCGGTGGAGAGCGCCTCTGCCCGATTGCTGACAACCGAACTATTCAAGCAGCAAGAGGCCGATCCCACTCTCTCCAGGGCAGTGGCTCTACAAAAAAGCATGTTAAAGCTTCTGGACGAGGGCGTATACCACGATCCAACTACCAGCAAGCCCGTGTTTGCTTACGCTCATCCGGTTTTTTGGGCTCCGTTTGCTCTGGTTGGAGAAGGTGGATAACAATGAGTGGAGAACCCAGTATTTCGGTGAGACCTAGTAAGTCGTGTCGGTTGCCATGGTCCCCTGCCTATCACAAAGTTAAAACCGTGAGATATCTCCGACAAATCACAATCACCATTTGTCAACACAACGACCATTATTTCTCCTTGTATTTGTAAGCTGAAAGGCGTGGATTACCTGAAATAATCCTCACTTTTTCAGCTCCGGTGCTCATTAATCGAAATCCTGTGAATTCTCTAACCGAGCTTTTCCTGCAAATATTCCAGGCTGGGCATCAGGTCTTCGACCCGGTGCGGCTCGAGAGTGAGCACCGGCGGGTTGTCTGCCCTTTCCTGTAAAAGATTAAACAGCGGTTCCAGCCCGATGCTTCCGTGGCCGAGGGCCCGGTGCTCGTCATCCGCGCCGGAATTGTCGTGGAGGTGAAACTGCCCCAGGTAATGCCCCAGTGTGTCCAGCCATTCGTCCATCGGCACCTTGCCGAAAGCGAAGTGGTGGCCGACATCGAAGCAAAAGCCGATTCCCCGTCCGGCCAGTTCATTGAAAAGGGGCAGCATCTGCCCGGGATCGGTCTCGTATACATTTTCCAGCATGAGGCGGCTGCCGGCCCGGCTGATCATCTCGCCCGCCCAGCGCCAAGTTTCCAAACTGGTCTCCAGCCAGGCCTCCCGGTAATAGCTGTGCCGTCGGTAATCATAGCCGGGGTGGCAGACAATCGTCACCGGTTCGAATATCTCGATCAAGGCAATCATCTGGTCCAGGCGCTTGCGGGTCAATTGCAGGAAACCCGGATCCTGGGAACCCGGCACCATGTCCGCAAAGGGGCCATGAAAGGTAACCCGACGCCCGTTGCATTTTAAAATGGCGGCAATCTTTTTGAAATCGGACCTTGAGAAGCGTTCGAGAGCATCGGCGTCCATGCAGATTTCCGGATTGAGACCGGCCTTTTCAAATAATTCCAGGTAACCGTCAAAAAACATCCCAAAGGGAATATTGACCTGCACTTTGTCAATAATCGGTTTTAAGTGTTCACCCAACTCCATGCACGATCCTCCATCCTTGGCAAACGTTTTATTACGTCATGTAGAGCCTGATTCTTTTTAACCTGAAGATGACACCCCCTGAACATCCATATTCCGGATACCGTCAATGAACATCCGGACCAGATCCGGCGCGGTCTTATGTTCATAAAGGCGGCCTTCCGGTGACAGGCCCCTTATTATGCCGCTGTGGAAAAAATCCTGCAACAGCCAAATGCCAACGGTTGTCCGGTCGGCGGTATCGGGCAAATCCCCAGAGGTCCCCATGTGACGAAGGGAGACGGGCACTCCCTGATCCTGCAGCGCTTTCATGAAGTTCAGGATCCGCCCCAGTCTCAGCAGGGTGACGCATTCCAGGCGGCTGGTTTTCTGGTTCAGCGGCAAAGCAGTGGCCCGCATCAGATCGAAGCGTTCCGGTAAAAAACCGCGCTGTTGACATTGCTGGTAATCCCGGCTGCCCGGCGCCGGATAAAAAACAGACACGCCGGCCAACACACGCTGCCCGGCAAGATAGAGCAGGTCGGTCAGTGAATCCTCGGCCGACTGGTCGGGCGCGCCGATGATAATGTAGCCCACAGCAGTCATATCGTAGCGCTCTGCAGCGTGCAGGGCCGCCTCGAAAGAGCGGCGGACATCCTTGCGCTTGAAGCGTTTCAATTGGTCGGCCGCGGTAGCACCCAGCGCGAGGTTCAGGGTTTTAAACCCGGCCGCCCGCATGGCCCCCACCAGGGCCTCATCCAGAGCCGGTGGGTAGAGTCCGTTCATGGCCCGCAACTCGATGTTGCGTTCGGCGCAGCAACCTTCTATGGCTGCCATAAGCTCCATGAACCAGCGTCGATCCATAGAGAGATTTTCGTCTTCAAAATCGATAAAACCGATATCATGCGCCCTTACCTGTCCGTCTATTTCTTCTATGATTGAAGCGATAGACCGTTTGCGGTAGGAGCAGCCGCTGTCCGCTCCGAAAACGCAATAGCTGCACTGCAGGGGGCATCCCCGGCTGGCGACCACCACAGCCGCCCCCCGCGAGCCCCGCTGGTAAAAGTTTTGCTTCACCATATGAACAGCCGGCAGGGCAACTGTATCGAGATTCTGCAGCCAGGCGGGCTTGCTGGCTTGCAGACGGCCGTCCGGCAGGCGCCGGACAAGACCGGGGATCCCGGCCGGCGAACGCCCGTATTTGACGGCTGCCGCCAGCACAGGCAAGGTTTCTTCGGCTTCCCCGCGAAGCACATAATCCACGGATGCGCATTGCATGGCTTCCTCCGGAAGGGCAGTCGGGTGATGTCCGCCCATGACGACGGTGATGCCGGGGTCGACCGTTTTTACGATGGCCGCCACTTTCTCGGCCGCGTCGCTGTAGGGTGTAAAAAGGGAACTGATTCCGACTAAATATGCACCGGATTCTCGAATGATGCGCTCAATGTGCTGGTAGCTGTAGCCGAAATGCCGGTACTGGTGAAAAAGGGCAAATGGCGAAATATCGGGCTGTCCGTAAAAAGGTGCGAGGTAAGCCATCTGGTCCGGAAAGGGTAAGGGCTTCGATTTTTGGGTGGCCAGGGCATCGAAAATCGTAACCGCGAAACCGGCCTTTTCGAGCGACCCCGCCAGGCAAGCCAACCCGTACGGCATGGTTCGCTTGCGGGTGAGGTAAAAATCCTGGATAGGCGGTTGGATCAGTAGAATTTCCGGCATGTTATTATTGGTGGCTGCACTGAAAAACTAAACTTTAGGGACCTTTTTACCGATATTATTAGACCAGACTGGTATGGTGCCAGTTTTGAACTTACAAAATAGAAACTATGTCCGAATTATCCGCCATCATCAAGGTTTTTATGGAACCGTCTATAAGAGCGGAGCGCTCAACCCAGGCGCCCCTGCGGCCGGGAACCATACTCAACGGACGGGTTGTAGACATCCTGCCTGGTGGACTGCTCCAAATCAATTTCGGAAAGTTTCGCACCCAAACCCGGGTCCGGTTCCCGGTGGTCAAGGGCGACAACCTGCGGTTCGAGGTGCTGGAGTCCGGCAACCAGATAAAACTGAAAATCCAGGATCCTCCCGCGGCCGCCAATAAAGGACCGATCGAACAGTCCTTCGAGCCCGAAGATCTCCAGCGCTTCAGGCAACAGCTTGAAGCGGCCCTCCAAAAGCCGGGTCTTTCCGGCGTTGATCGCGACCAGCCGGAGAGCCTCCGTCTACAGATTGCGCGGCTAATCCACCTGCTGCCATCCTTGCAAACCGGTCGGTCACCCGACCAGCTGGCACCCCTCATTAAAGCGCTGCTTACCAATTCAGGTGTCTTTTTCGAAAAAAAGCTGGAAACCGTCTTGCTCCAGCTCTTCAAATCTCCCCGGCAGATCAATGTGGGCCGGGCGGTGGCCCACCCCTTTGTGACCCATATCATGGACAGCGACTTAAAGCCCAACCTGCTAAAACTGCTGGAGATCCTCCCAAAAATCGCCAGCGCACGGGAGTCGCAACTGGCTCCCATCCGCACGGCCGCCCTGAATTTCATCAAGCATATTGAGGTCGAACAAGCCCGGCTTATCCGGACAGCCCCGATCGGATCCGGCAAAATCGCCGGGGATTACCCGCGTGCCAATTCAGCTGCCAATTTCTCTAATGGGGGCCTGCCCAGACCCAAGGCAGCGAAACTGCCGGCAACAACGATGCAAACACTGCAGCTGCAGCTGGTTAAAACCGGCCTGTGGTCAGATCCGCAGATCCGGGCCCTGCTGCCCGAGTTGAGGCCGGCACCGGGGCCTGCGGTCGGTCGCTTTGCCGGGCCGATCTTTGCGCCCCAACAAAGGCATGGTCCGGTAGACAATCAACTGGCCCTTGACACGAAAACTATTGAACAAGGAGCTCTGCAAAGGTTCCTGGACATGCTATTAAAAAGTGCCCCGGAACCGGGCTCAAAAGTGTTAGCGCCGCTGTTGTCGGATTATCGGGGCTACCTTGAGGCAAACCTGATCCGGCTAGATGCGAAAACAGAAAAGGCTTTGAACCAGTTAGAAGCCTTCAACCGCACGCCAAATTCGCACGCCGGTTCACCGGGAGCTGAAACGAGCCGCCGTGTGGCCGCGGCCAGGCAGAACCTGCAGATTTTGGCGCAGTTCATTGAAAGCCGGCCGTCCCAAGAACGCTTGAAATCTACAGCGCTGCAGCCCAAAAGGCCGCAAAAGACATCTTTGACGGACAAACATGCTCAGGCGGAGACGATTGAAAGGCTGCCTGATTTTGGAAAACCGTCGCTAGCGGACGGCAGCACCAGATTCGCTTTAAAAACAAACGGCCGAGAAATCGCCCGGATTGTCAACCTGATAGAACCCAAAGCGACTGCTCTGAGCGTCGAATTCGACCGTATTGAAAGCACCCTGGTGGAAGCGACCGCGAACGAAAAAAGCACACCGCCAGGAAAGAAGCTGTCCAGGGCGGTGCGCTCCCTCCAGATTCTTATCGAACGCAACCAGATGCCGACCGGTGAAGTTGTTCACCGGGCCCTCACCTCTCTGGCGACCCCCAAGCCGACATCCGGGACAGCATCGGCAACACCCCTAAGACCCGGAACCCTTTCCGAAAACCTGCTGGTAGACCTGGCTGTGTTGCGCGAGTTTATCAACCTCCAGAAAACGGAACTCAGCGAGACCCTAGACTTATTGCGGGGCCTTCTGGGCCGGGCGGATGCAGAGACCGAAACAGGCGATCGGCCCGGGACCGACCGGGGACGCGGGACGGATGCCTTGCAGGTCATTACGTTCACCCTGCCGATCGAGGAAGGGCAAAAACCAGCCCGTCTGAAAGTATTCTATCCATTGAAAAAAAATGCCGCGGCCGGGTTTCAGATATCGCTGCTGCTGTCAATGGAGCGAATGGGCGCTGTCAGGGCCGACATTTTTGCTTACCAGCAAAACCTGGAAGTCAAATTCAGTACCGCAAACGAATCCGTGCGCCGTCACATAGACGGCCATCTAAGCCGCCTGGATGATCTGCTCAGGGGCGCTTTTGAAACGGTCAACCTTACTGCCGCCGTCGACGAAAATAACATCGCTGCTTTCGAATACGAAGATCTGGAAATGTCCGGCGATCGGCTGGTAGATTTGCAGGCCTGATATGGAAGAACAAAAAAAAGCCGCCGCGATCGCTTACGACCCCACGCAGGACCGGGCCCCGCAACTGGTAGCCGCCGGCCGAGGGCGCATTGCGGAAAAGATACTGGAAGTTGCCCGGGCTTACGATGTGCCAGTCCGGGAGGACCGCAATCTGGTGCACTTGTTGGAAGCTCTGGAAATAGACAGTGATATCCCGGAAGAATTGTATCGCGTCGTGGCTGAGGTGTTGGTCTATATTTATAAATTGGATAGTGAGTTTGAAGAATCGCAGGAAAGTTAGGCACCAAACAATATAGGCTATCTCAAAAATTAAATCAGTTTTTGCGGCGGGCCTTGGCCTTTTTCTTCTTCTTTTTCTTCCGGGCCTTGTTCTCGCGGCGTTTGCGTTTCTTTTCAGCCAGTTGTTCTTTCTTTTCGACAATCTTGGCCTTGATGTCGGTCCGGTATTTCTCAATTGTAAAATAGGCCAGATAGTAGCTGATCACCGCCAGCGGCAGCCCCAGGACAACGCCGCCCAGGGTCATGGCCCCGAATATTTTCGGTGCCTTCTCGGCAAAGGCCAGCATGGTAGAGCCACCGGCCGCATTCGCGGCATTCAGCCCCAGGGGCATGCCCATGATCTTGGCCCCTACGAAATAGGTCGGTCCATAAATAAAGGGGACTGTCAACGGGTTGGATACCCAGACGGCCATGACCGCCGCGATTTTGTTCCATTTGAGCATGGCGGCAATGGGGATCGCGATAGCCATTTGAAAGCCCATGGTGGGCGACATGGCCACGAATATACCCAGGGCGAAACCCAGTGCAATTTCCCGGGGCGTTCCCCGGATCTTGAGAAATCGCACGTAGGCCTTCTTGAGAGATTCCCACAGACGGCTTGGTTTCTGCGCAACTATTTTCTGGTTCGCCCGATTGTCCATAACCAGTTCAACGTAGCATTTTTAGGCAGCAGATGAAACGAAATATGACCCCGTACCCCACCGGTTGCCATGGTTTTAGGCCGGGCGCTGCCAGTTCGTGCTAAATCCCATCCCTGTGAGTATCTTGATACCGGCATCCAGATGGCGTCCGACACTATCCACCGAATGACTGTCATCGCCCGGGACCACCGCAATACCCTTCTCCCGAGCCTTTTCCAGGATTTTCGCGGAAATATACGGTTCGTCCATATTCTTGGCCAGGGCCGCAAGGTTGAAATCCAGGATTAGCCCCCTATCGGCAATCAGGGTCAGGTTCCGATCGATCCTGTCTGCGATCTCCGGTTTCACGAGTCTGGTCTGGTAATGTTCATCATAAATCCGAATGAGATCGAAGTGGCCGATAACAGCCGGGTTCAGCGTTTCTATCAATTCGTGTTGCTGATCGAAATATCGGCAGTAAAGGTTGTCATGGCCGCCCAAAGACGCCACCGCGCGGTGATAATGCTCCCGGGAAAAATCAAAACTAATGTCATCCACGTGATGCAGCGACCCCACAATATAATCCGGTTGAAAAGTCTCAAGCAGACGCCGGGTGAATAGCAGGGCCCCGGAGGTTAGCTCGGTTTCGAAGCCCACATAAATGTCCAGGGTGCCTGCAAAGCGAGCCTTGAGTTCGCGGGCTGTTTTTATATAGGCCGCAAAGCGTTCATACAGGCGGCCGGCGTCCAAACCGGCTTCCCTTTCATCGGGATACATGAAGGCATCCGTCACCGGCGGTGCATGCTCTGTCAGGCCGACCCAGGCAAAACCCTTCCGAATGTAGGCCTGCACGATGCCTTCCAGGGAATCTAGCGCGTGGTTGCAGAATTCACCGCTGTGACCGCCGTGAATAGATACATAGCAGGGATGGGGGTGCGCCTGGGTCATGTTGCTCAATGCCGGTTGCGGGTGAGGGCTACTCGTCTGGGGGTTGTGGGGGCCTTTCCAGGTTGGCATTCAAACGGGCCAACAGCGCCTTTATCTCGACCAATTGCCCGTTCAAATGACGGATCTCCGTTACAACCTGCGAGGAGGCCCCCGGATTGCCGGATTCTTTCAGCAGGGTTGTTTGAACGGCGCCCAAGTCTCGGACCTGCCGGGAAATCTCGTCCAGCCGGATGCCGATAATGACGATGAAGAATAGCAAACCGAAATATGCCAGGGCGAGTTGACCCCACCCAAGCCAAATGTTTCCGACGATCAGGACAAACAGGAAGACAAAAACGGTAATTGCATATGGGTGTTTGTCTAAGTTGAATTTCATAAATTGCATCCAAGGTCTGGATTTCCGGTACCATATCGGCTCCGGCGAGAATAATCAAGGGGTTGCGACGTGTTATTTAGGGTGCCCAATTGATGTTGCTGTTCAAATGATGAATTGAGCATCGTGAAAATAGCCTGTTGATAAAATTCAGTGGACCGCATAACATCCGGCCTTACACGAATCAATCCGCAAGCCCTAAGCTCATGAAATCAGGAGTGCTTCCATGCGTACTGTCCTTCTGTTGCTATTATCCGTTTTGGTCGTCGTTGTGCTGTTCAAAGTCCCCAAGGTTACCGGCGCCCAGAAGAGTGAAACCCTGTTTTTACAAAAATGCACCCACTGCCACAACACGGCGCGCATCTGTCGCTATATCGGTAGGCGCAATCCGCTGGTATGGCGGAAGACAATTGAATGGATGCAAGATAAGGGGGCGCGTGTCGACAACACTGAAAAAGTTACGATTGCCCAATACCTTGGCACCTTGCAAAAACACAAGGCTGCGTTTTGCAAGTAGCCGCGCCTTTGGACGTAACAAAAGGCAGGGGATTACCCAATGTGTCTGGTTTTTCTGACCTGAGGATGAGGGCCGATACGCACGCTACCTTAAAAACAATCGGTAGATCAGCCCGTGGATGAACCGGCCATACGGTGGATAAATGAATTTGCCGCTGTTGAAACGGGGCTTGTATAGAACGCCCTTGGCTTTGGAAAGGGCCAGAAAACCTTCATGACTGTGGTACATCCCCATACCCGAGGGGCCGACGCCGCCAAAAGGCAGGTCGTCCTGGGCTACGTGCATCAGGGTGTCGTTGATGATCGCGCCCCCTGAATGGGTTTGCGAGAGGACTTGATCAGCCTTGTCCTGATCGTAGTCAAAATAATATAAGGCCAGCGGCCTGGGTCGCGCGTTCACGTAATCGATGGCCGCAGCAGTGTTGCCGCAGGAAACGACCGGCAGGAGGGGGCCGAAAATCTCCTCGGTCATCACCTCCATGTGATCGTTGACATTGAAAAGCAGGTGCACCGGCATTTTCCGGCTATCCGCGAAGTCCTCCCCCCCCGGATTCACCTTTACGATGCGGGCGCCTTTATCCTCGGCGTCCTGAACGAGTGACGTCAGGCGAGCAAATTCGCCGGCATTGATGACACTGGTATACTGCGGATTGTTTTGCATGGTGGGATACATGCGCCCCACGGCATCCGTAAAGGCCGTTTCGAATTCATTCAGACGGTTTTCCGGGCACAAGACATAATCAGGGGCAATACATGTCTGCCCGGCGTTGAACACCTTCCCGAAAGCGATCCGCTCGGCCGCATCCTGCATGGGCACGGATGGGCTGATGATGGCCGGCGATTTTCCCCCCAGTTCGAGGGTAACCGGGGTCAGGTTTTCGGCTGCCGCCCGCATGACGTGGCGTCCCACCTGGGTGGACCCGGTAAAAAACAGGTGATCCCAAGGTTTCATTGAGAAAGTGGACCCCAGCCCCGGCGCACCCTCCAACACAGTCACATGATCTTCGTCAAACGTCTTGGCCAACACGGTTCGCAATGTTTCCGCCGTGCGCGGTGTGAATTTGCTCATCTTGATCACCGCCCGGTTGCCGGCCGCCAGGGCACTGGTGAGCGGGCCGATGGAAAGATACACCGGGTAGTTCCAGGGGGTAATGATCCCCACGACGCCCAGAGGTTGATAGAGTACCCGGGCCCGGGCCGGCTGAAACAGAAGGCCGACATGGCGACGACTGGGCTTCATCCACCTTTTCACGCGTTTGGCCGCATAGCGAATACCCTCCACGCTGGGAAATATCTCCGCCAGGCGGGATTCGTCCCCGGACCGGCAGCCGAAGTCGGCGTTCAAGGCCATGGTGAGATGGTCCTGGTAGTCAATCAGGGCTCTTTCAAGATTCAGTAAATGCCCGCTTCGTTCCTCAGCCGTGGGCATCCGGTTGCGGGTATAAGCTTCGCGCTGCAGATCGAAAATACGGTCAAGCTCCGATTTTTCCAGGTGGGTTTCATTCGCCATGGGGTGTGTTCCTTTCAATTGTGCCGTACAAAATCGTCTATCAGGTCTGCCACAATGTCGGCGCCTTTTTTATTCAGGTGGATGAAATCGGTAAGGAAAATAAATCCATTTTTAGCTGATATCGCATCCCAATTACGACCCAATAAGAAACGAGCCGCAAGTGCCTTGTACATCAGTGTTCTTTCAGGCCCCCTGAATACCAATTTGTTTTCCCGGGCTTCCCCCTCAACTGCAAAAGTCAGGACTTCATGGAGCGGCAGGTAGGCCAGCTGCTGCTCCTGAGCTATCAACCTGATGTCCCGCGAGTAGTTCCGGGCCTGAATATAGCCCGGATGGTCAGGGTTCTCAGTTATCGGCGGCAGTGACAGCAGCGCAATTTGGGCCCGGGTCTCCTGCTTCAGCCGCGTGACGATCCGCACAAGGTTTTGTCGGAACCATTTTCGGTCAGGTGCCTGTGGAAGGTTCCATTTTTCAATATATCTCTGAGCGCTCTGCTCACCGAGAGTCCCCAGGGCATCATTGGTTCCAATCAAGACGGTAATATAATCGGGCTTGAGCGCAATGACCGTCTCGATGCGCTGCAGCACATTATACGCCAGTTCGCTGTTGATGCCCGCATTGACAAACAGGTAATCATCCGGAAACCGTTCGTCCAGTTCGTCCACGTACTTGTGGCTCACTCGCCCATGGGTCAGGCTGTCGCCCAGACAGACCACAACCATCTTATCAGTATCGACTGTTTGATTTAAAACGGCCTGGGGCCGGTTCTCCGGCAGCCGGGTAGCTTTGCTATAGATAGAAAAGCAGGTCCCGATGACAACCAGAAACAGAAGCCCGAGAGCCATGGAAAACTTCTTGATCATAATGCATTCAAATTGCTTTTGGGTATTCCGGTTGACGCTCCCCATGAAACAGATATGGTCCCTATTGCGCTTACTGTAGCGGCAAGGTGTCCCTCAGAAAAACTACCCTCCGCAGGGACTCGTCAATAGAAAACAGCCAGTTGTCTTTCAGGCCTTGTCACCATAGGCAGTGATATGCTCCGGTAAACGTTCGTCGCTGCCGTACATGAAATGCTTGGACATGTTTTCGGAATAGCGGCTGGCGGGCGGTTTCCGCCCCATGGCCTCGGCGACTTCCCGGATATGGATCGGCGCGGCACCGCAACACACGCCCAGGTAGCGAATCCCCTGCTGCCAGGCATCGGCAGCAAATTGGCGAATTTCGTATCGGTTGCACAGCAGTGGATCCAGGGCCGTGGGAAAAGTGCGGCCGTGGGGGGACACACAGGTACAACCGTTTTTATCGTCCAGGTTGAAAAAAGTGGGCTGCTGGGGGTTGGTTCGGTAGGGCACCGGTAGAGCCGCCATGGGGCCCTGCAGCACGTCGCGGGCCGCCTTCAAATAAGGCATCATGGTGACGGGACCCCGGAAGCAATTCAGGCCGACAACGTCAGCCCCACGGTCTTCGAGCGCCTTGAGCGCATCAACCACTGACCAGTCGTCGCGCATTTTATTTTCACCCATGGGTGCCAAGGTGATCACAGCCGGGATATTTCCGACCGCCTGTATGGCCTCCAGGGCACAAAGAGCCTCCTCGGTGAAATAGAACGTCTCGCCGATAATGAAATCGACGTGGGCATCCGCCGCCCAGGATACCATTTCGTCGAACATGGCGCGTACCTCTTTTTGGGCAGCGGTATCGGTCGGATGCCAGATGTTGGAATTGGAAATGTTGCCGGCCACCAAATTCGGCTCAGTACCTTCGGGAACCGAATCCGCGACTTGTCTGGCAATCTGCAACGCGGCTCGGTTGAGCGGTTCCAACAGGTCTTCTTTGCCGATAATCCGCATTTTTTCACGGTGTGCATTGTAGGTAAACGCCACCACGACATCCGATCCGGCATGCTGAAAATCGCGGTGCAGCGTTGCCAACACATCCGGGTGTTCCAGCGCCACTTCAGGCACAAACTCACCGGCGGTTAGATACCCGCGCCTTTCCATTTCAAACAGGTAGCCTTCCGCACAGACGATACCTTCAGCTTCCAACCGTTCCATCAATCCGCGCTTTTCCATCGCCCCTCCCTTTCTGGATTCATCGGTTCTCTTCAAGGCATTTGGTACAAAGTAAGCCTATTTTCCGCGCTGGCAAGGGAACGTGGCTGGTAGCTAACCTGCCAAAAGGATCGGCGCATTTCTTTATTTACCGAAATGGAGGTCCAAGAACTTTAATCCAACGATCCCGTTAGCGGCAATGGGTCTTGTGCAGCCTGCACATTCCCAATTCGCAGGCCCTTTTGGCGTCCTGACACCCGGCGGATTTATCACCGGTAAAAATGTGAACCAAACCACGGCCGTGATAAGCCGAAGCAAGCCCGGGGTTCTCAAGCAGTGCCAGATCAAATTGGATTTTGGCTTCCTCGGTTCTGCCCATGTTAAGCAGGCAACTCCCCCGGTTGCTCATGGCCACTGCGTATCTATCATCAAGGCGTAGGGCCTGGGTGAAGTCCGCCAGCGCCCGTTCCCACTGTTTCAGTTGGACATAGACAGCCCCCCGGTAATTATAGGCCTTCACAAAGGCTGGATCCGCGTCGATAGCCTGGCTGAAGTAGTCGATGGCGGCTGCAACACTGGAAAACTTACCCGGCTTGCCCTCCGGGGCGGAGCGCAGGGCCATGCCCTGGTCGTAGAAGTAATTGGCCGCCTGGTAATCCTTCTTTACCGCAACAACCTTGGGCGTTTCACCCCGCACGGCCAAAACCCGGTTGAAGGGTGCCACAAAGGGCGGCACCGGTGCTTCAAACCCCATCTCCGGAGAATACACCCAAATTTCTTCCGCAGAAGGGTCAACCGTATCACCAGACCAGAAGGCCATACCTTCGTAAGGGATAAAATCCGGCTGCCCGAATTCAAACAGTTTCTGCAACTCAGCGACTTTGGGCATGCGCCAGCCGCCGCCGTCCAGTTCCAGGCTTTCCACCCACTGTTTAGCGGTTTGCCAGTCCACGTCCTGGTCCGCTCCGGCCGCCCACTGAAAACCTGTCCGGTTATCGGTAGCGATACCATTTGCATCCACCGTAAACCGGTCCTTCTGGGCTCCGACCATTACGGGGAGATTTGATAGCATAAAAGCCAAAAGAATTATCGACGCCAGAATGGCTGCATTCCCAATCTTCATTTCATAAGCTCTCTTTAGTTAGTCTTTATCGGAGGGGAGTATAGAGATGCTGTTAAAATAGTAGGATAGCTAGGCGAATGCAAGCAGGAAGGATTGGCATAACATGGTCTTAATCCCAATGTTGTACTATTGAAACCCAGCCAGTCAGTAAGCTAATGATAATTTCCTAATACTAATTGTGACTATTTTTCAGAGCCTTCCAACGCCAGGGTGAGCTGCTGTCGAGCTTTTCCGAATCCCGCCGGTTGGCCAGTAATTTGGCAACTAGCCACCCACCGATAAACAAAAGAATAATTCCAATCACGGGAACTATGATCGTCTCCGGCGGTCAAGTCTCCCCGGGATTAATTGCAATGAAGGCATTCATATCGCTGATAGGATTCATGGTCATCCACCTGATACCTGGGATATACGGCATATTGGCGGGCAGGTTATTTACTGCCGGGCTTCGGGTTTTATAAAAGAGTATTTACTCGGCAGTTGGCTGTCAAGCCCACAACAGGGGCTTGGGGGGCACAAGCGGAATTATCCGGAGGTTCCAACGGGCCAGCGGCTAGCGTGGTATTTACATCGCGTATTTCAAGGATTTATTCCGGGTACCCGACAATGTTTATCTGCCGTAGCTCAAGTGCAGGCTGAAGTTTGGGCCAATCAGGCTTACCCAAAGGCTTGCTTCTTCGCCTTAGGCTACGCCATACTAAACGCCCGACATGCAGATTTGTATGAGATGGGTTTTCAGCAGTTCAGGTGAAAACAAGCCAATAGGCCTTCCTTGGGACTGGCGTTGAACTGTTTTACAGCCTCGACTGTATTGTCGATGAAAATACGGACACCATTTTGGCGAAGATCATCGAGTAGGGTCTGTATTTCATCATCCAGCTCGACTGCGCCCGCGTTACCGGTTCCGATGATAACGGTCTTTACCTGTTCGTTGAGCAGCGGCGCCAGATCGTCGGGCTGCAGCATGTGGGTCCCGAGGTCTATAGGCCAACCTTTCACTTCTCCGTTTGGTAGTAAGACAAGATCCCCGTCGTAATCCTTGCCGTCAATTGTCATTTTCCCGAAGGAATAGTGCGTAATCGCTGTTTCTGTGCTGTCCGCAGGGGGGGTGTAATTGACCGAGCTACCACAGGCAGTTGCAAATGCGAGTCCTATCAGTAAAGCTGGGACAACTAAAAACCTGTTCAGTGTGTTCATCGGAAAGCTCCTTCACAGTCGATAGTTTTCGGCGAATCCGGACCATATTTTTTAGAAGCTATCTCAAAAATCGGATTTTAGTTCAAAATGACGCGAAGCTAATGCCTAGAGTGGTGCAAGGCGGCCGCGAGGTGCCCCGCAGTGCGGGACTTCCCGCTTGATCCATTCCTCGACGGTGGGTCGCAACCCGGAAGAATACTTGTAGTATTTCGAGGACTTGAACCGAGCGCCCAACGCCGAGTTTGGACTAAAAGACTTATTTGAGATGGCTTCTAGACAACCGTCATCGTGCCGCTCCTGGCACCCTCCAGCAGCGCCTGACTGGTCCCCCTGATCATATCGGTTATCTGCGCCTCGGACAGAAACCCTCGCGGCGCCTTGGACAGGTGGGTAGCCAGCCCCTTGGCAAAAATGTACCGGCGCAGCATTACCATCTCAACCTGCTCAGCCGACAAACCATCGAAAGGAGGGTAATCTGCGGCGGCTTCGAGTATGGTGTTCCAAAGCTTCCAATGGGGTCTGGATTCATCGGCCGGGGAATGCTCCCGGATGACCAATTTGAACAACTGCGGTTCTTCAAGGGCGAAAATGACGTGTCCCACCCCCCAGTCTATCCACATGTCGCCGGTGCGCTTTTCCGTCATGTACTCGTAGAGAACCGCCAGGGCGCGTTTGAGCAAGGCCTCGACAAGCAGCTCTTTTGACTTGATATAGCTGTAAATCGGCATCGTGGATGACCCGAGTTCGTTGGCCACAGCCCGGGCCACAACTGCCTCCGGCCCCTTTGTGCGCAATATCCTGAACGCGGCATCCACGATCTGGTTAGCCGAAAATTTTGTTTTGTGGGTTCTCTTGCCGGTCTGCATACCCCTTAAATATAACTAAGTTATATTTTTGTCAAGAAACAAATCAATAAAACGAACCGGGTCACGCTAACACACCTTAATCACAATAAAAAATCACTCTTGATCGTCCGATTATAAGACATAATCTCATTGAATGAACTGCCCAATTTTCAATGCATCAAAGCAATGCCGATTGGACAAACGAATTGAAAGGATTCAAAACTGGTGAGAATTGAGGTTTATCTGAAAACCGATTATGACTCTACAGCGTGTATTAAAAGCACCAACCGCCCCGCCAACTGCGCCCCAAGCATACCCAGGCACTCGCCGTCGAGGTAGACTTCGGCACTGGCCTGAAACAGGACGGTGCATTTGGCGGGAAACTCGTCATCGACGTCATTGAACAGAAGGAGCATGTGAATCTTGGGCAGGGCGTCGAAGCGGTAGCAGACGTCGTAGGGGAAGTCTTCATCCGGGGGATAGCCGCCCAGGGTTTCGGCGGCTTTGGCCAGATCGTCCAGCCGCCCGGCAAATGCCGCAACTATCGCACCTTCGACGTCGTTGGCCCAGTAGGTGGCCAGGGGGCCGGAGTCCTTGAAATCGCGGTAGGAGGCCCACGCGGTGTTGGTTGGCTCGTTCAGTGGGCACATGAGCAAGTAGCGGCTCAGGATCACGCAGGTTCCCAATTGGGGCCGCTTACCATCATCACGCTCGATACCCTCTTTCGATACCCGGTAGGTGCGGTTTAAAAACGGTATGACCGCCCGGCCTTCGTCCATGGTCGCTCCCAGGCAGACGGCGGCGTCGGCCAGATCGATGGCGGACAGGCGGAAAAGGTAGTCGTTGTAGGTCTCTTCAAATACGGCGGCTTCCGGGGACATGGTGCCCTCCATGGTAGGCGTTTAGATTTTGAGAACCGGCCAACATACCCGTTACATTGAACAAATACCAAAAATTGATCGCTAAGCAAACCACTAATTGAAACGATATTGACACTGTTTCCAAATCGGCCGATGATGATGGCAATGCCAAGTATTGCCGGCCACCGTTTCGCTAAAAGGGATAAAGTCACAGTATCATGTCAGCAGACGAAAAACCTCACCAAGGGCGGGTCTGCCCGCATACGTTAGCCTTCATGCTTGACAACTGGATTCGGCTACTGATCCAGAATCCGGCCAAAATCTTGAAGGAATATATCCAACCCGGCGACATTGTCATCGACATGGGCTGCGGTCCCGGCTTTTTTACCATCGAGATGGCCCGCCTGGTCGGGAAAAAGGGCCAGGTCATTGCCGTCGACTTGCAGCCGGAAATGCTGGCCCGGGTAGCCCGCAAGGCCGCGCGCAAGGGTGTGGCCGGACAGGTGACCTGCCACCGGTGCCAGCCGGACCGCATCGGGTTGGACCTGAGGTCTGATTTTATCCTGGCCTACTACATGGTGCACGAAACACCGGACGCAATGGCCTTTTTCAGGGAAGCCCGCAGCCTGCTCCGGGATAAAGGGCAGCTACTGGTGGTGGAGCCTAGGATGCACGTTTCCCGCCGGGATTTTGACAAGATGCTGGTGGTCGCTGAGGAGAGCGGTTTCAAAGGCCTCTCTATTCCGTTGAAAAAAGGCGGGCACAGCGTTTTACTCGGCATTGACCATCCGGCGAATAAGGCCCTCTGATCGGTTTCAAGGTTGAGGGGCAGGAGCGATACCATGAAACCTAAAATTCTAAACATCCTGCTGCTGTGTGCCCTGTTCTACCCGGCGACCGCCCTGGCCGGTCCCGGCGGCAAGATTGCCAAGGCAGTGGCGGAAACCTTCTGGGGCAAGGTCATTTTGGCGGTGGTGGTTTTGATCTTCCTGCCCCTGGCGCTGTGGGTTATACTGCAGGAGTACCGCGCTAAGAAAAGGGTCCTGCACGACCTGATAATCGTGGCCAAGGCCAGCCCGGGTTTTGACTGGATCAAGATCCGCAAACGGATCCAGGACTGTTTCCACCGCGTAAACGCCGCCTGGGAAATGAGCGACGTCTCCGAGGCCGCCCTGTGGATGACCGCCTGGTACTGGAAAAACCAGCAGATGGTCTACCTGGACCGCTGGGAGCGCAACGGCCTGGTGAACATCTGCGAGGTCGATAAGATCAATACCATCAAGCCCATCCTGTTTTCCTTCCGGAGTGACGACCGCACCCCGGGGGAAGGTTCGGAACTGACCGTCCTGATCGAGACCCGCATGCAAGACTACCTGGAACGCAGAAGCGACGGCAAGGTAGTGAAAGGCTCCAAGAAGAAGAAAGACGTGGAACGGGTCTGGAGCTTTACCTTCGAAAAGGGCCAATGGGTGGTTTCCAATATCGATGAGGGTTCCAGTTCACTCGAATACGTCGAGATGATGAAGTCGGTACCCAAGATCGAAGAGGCTCTGCAGTCGCATGGAGCCGCGTTCAACCGGGAATAGTTCCCCGCGTTCCGCCGACATTCTCTTAAAATATTGATCCACCGAATCCATAACAACCGCCTTAAAACGAAACCCGCCGACAATTTCAATTCCGGCCGGATAATCCCCTGCCCGGGGCATCCGCTTTATGAAACCCTAAAAAACCGCTCGACGAAAAGACCCCATAAAGGTATATTCAGCAGCAGAATAACCGAAAGGTCACCATGCTGCCCATCCTCCAAAAAACCATTATCAAGATCTTCTTACCGCGGGATATCCTCGACCAGATTTCCACCGAGGAACAACGCAAACGGGTATGTGTCGTGGCGGTGACCCTCATGGCCATCCCGTTTCTACTAGGCTACGCAATCGTCCATTTGAGCATTGGCGAGGGCATCGAGAATTCCATGGCCGACCTGCTGACGGCCGGCCTTTTTATCGCCACCCTCCTGTTTTTGAGAAAGGATGTGGACGGGCGGATCGCCTACCGGACAGCTATGGCCGGTTTTTCCTTCCTGCTGTTTTTCAACGTGGCTGTCGGGCTCTACCAGGGCAGCGATATCCTTTGGCTTTACATCTATCCCCTGGTGGCGTTTTTCCTGTTTGGCGTTAGGGAAGGCTTTATGTGGAACGGTTTGCTGCTGGGGCCGGTATTCCTGGTGATTCTCTTCCCCGAGCCGTTGAAGTCCTTCGCCTTTTCCGCTGAGTACCAAATCCGCCTCATCCTGTCGTTGACGATGATCACCGTCGTAGCCTGGCTACTTGAATCGCTGCGGGCCTATTTTTATGAACAGGTGCAGGCGCAAAAGGTCGAACTGGAAAAGGCGGCCGACGATATCAAATTCTTGAAAGGCCTGATACCCATCTGCTCGGTCTGCCGCAAGATCCGGGATGACGCAGGGTACTGGCAGGCGTTGGATGAATATCTTGCCGCGCACACCGGTGCCCGCATGAGCCATGGAATTTGCGAATCCTGCCTGAAGAAAACCAATCCGGACATCTATCAATCACTGGTTGCCCAAGGAAAAATAAAGGCGTAATTCCGAATATGCCTTGATCCTGGGGATAGCATGGCGCCGGACACCCTCACCTTGCTCAGCTACGCAGTCCTTGAATAAATTGTAGGATTTCGCCAGCCACGTGTCCGGGTATTTCGAACTGGACGGCATGCCCGCTGGCCAACGTAACCAGGTGGTTTAGGTTTTCCCCGGTGAACATGTGACCCAGAAACTGGCGCACTTTGCGGTTGTCTACAATCCGGTCGTTTTCCGCCAGAACGGCCAGGGTGGGCAGCTTATTCTCCAATATTGCCGACCAGGAAAGCTCCTGGATTTCAGCCATGATATGGGCCGTCTTCATGGTGACCATGGTAGTTTTCAGGCCGTCGTTTTCGATGAAATCGAGCCATTCATCCTGCAGGCTAAAATCAGCGGCCTCCATCAGTATGGGCACATAGGCCTGCTCGCGAGCCGGTTGCAGCTTCAATTTCTTTATTATGCTGAATATGTTGTTTTCGGCAATCCGGATAACCGACCGAAAGCGTTCGTTCCAGAAGAAACCGGGTGCCAGCAGTATGAGGCTGGCAAGCAGGGACCCGGCTTGTTGGGCGGCCACCGCCGCATACTGGCTGCCCTGGCACCACCCGGCCAGATGGACGCGTTTGAAAGACGTTTTCAAAAATTCAATGTGGGTGACGACGTCCTGGATAGCCGACCGGACCGAACCCAAGTCTCCCCGGCCCGCATTCAACCCGCAGCCCCGGCGGTCCGGGGCCACAATGGCCATAGTTGGTTCCACGGCCAGCACTGCAGTTGCCAGCGGGGCCAGCCAGCCCGAATGGCTCATGCCGCCATGCAGGATCACTAAAACGTCATCGCCTTCGGCCGGTCCCCAGCGACGGTAGTGCACCTCGTAGTGATCGGGCATCACCAGAACCGGCACGTCCGGCTTCCCATCACCCGGGGTGACCGGCCAGCGGCACTGCATGCCGAACCCTGAATGCCAGTTTTCCGTGGGTACCATCTTGAGCCCCTCTATATCCTTCAGATAGTAGGGCCGATCAAGATCGAGCACTCCCTCGCGGCCGAATTTCAGCATCGGCTCCGCAGGTTCACGTTCTACGAGGTAGTCTCCATAAGCGCCCTCCTGGCCGATTAACGTCTCGCCGGCCGCACAAGCCGGGATGAGTGCCGCCCTGGTCAGAAGGGATGTTTCGCCGACATGGCAACCCACAATGATCGGCCAGCCAATTGTCCTGAGCTGCTTGATCAACATAAGGGCCCGCAGCAAACCGCCGACGCGGGATACTTTTATATTGGCTATATAGTTGCCCGGAAGGGTCTTAAACTTTGCCAGGTCCCGTTCCGTACACAGGTTTTCATCCAATATAACGGGCAGCCCCGTGGTGGTGCTTACCTTGCTCGAGCCTTCACTATCGCCGCGCCCCACAGGTTCTTCGACGGCAAATATGTCTCCGCCCAGCGCACGCAGGTATGAACCGGCTTCCGCAACGCGGTCTTTCCACAGGTTGTTCGCATCCAGGCGAATCCGGGGAGCGGAAATGCCGTGTTGATGAGCGAGATCATTCAAAATATCGATCTTCTTGCGGTCGCGCTCCAGGCTACCGCTCAGCTTGATTTTGAAATCCGAAAATCCCAGGACTAGGTACTGATCAACAATAGTGGTATATTTCCAGGTATTGTCGTCGCCCAGTACGGCTGTATACACGCCCCGCCGCCTGAAGTCCGGCAGGCTCAGCAAGGCTTCCACGCTGCGGCCCTGTTCCCTGGCGAACAGGTCCAACAGCGCCATTTCCAGGGCACACCAGGCCGATGGGTAACGATCGATCAAGCTAGTGTTGGTTTTTACCCAGCTGGTAAGGCCATCCAGATTATGAAAAGGCAACGCTTGATTGCAAAAGATATCCCGGACCCACTGAACACTGGATTGCGTATCGTCGCCGGCCGAGTAAGATCGGGGGCATCCTTCACCGAAACCGACGAGCGCCGCCCTCCGGGCGCGCACCCAGACACTGTCGCCGACTTTTCTTTCCGCTCGGCATGACGAAAGGTTGATTTCAGTTTCACACTCAGCGGCTGCGTGTCTATGCGGATCGGTTTTCCAGGCACAAAAACGTTCTCCTCCGGTATGGGCAAATCAGATGGCCGGTTTCATTGACAAATCCCTATCGAATCAGTAGGATCATAAAAACGACAACATAAGAGCCTTAGTGGAAAAAAGTCGTTCTGGCAAGGTTTTCATTTCTCGCCGAAAAAGCCTCTCTGGCCCGGGAGACCTACACGGCGGCATAACGGTGGTACAACAACAACAAAGCGTACCACATATTGTAATTGCGCGTTATTGACATACGATATTTGGTATGATAGCGCACTAACTAAGTTGTCGGGCGTGGACCATGAGTCGCAATACTCATATAGGAATGTGTAATGGGGGCATGCGGATAGATGTAAAAATCAAAGATTGGGATCGCACCGATACCTCGGAAGACGTTATCCGCGCGGGGCGTCGGATCAACCAGCCTTACCTGGTTAATGCACTAAACTACCTAAATTTCAGCAACAAATTCGTTATCGTAAACTACCGACACCCAGCGTCAGGCGGTACTGTTTCTTATCGTGCCAGACCTTCCGAGTGCCGGAGCGGCACGTTCGAATGCCAGTGGACCCATCCAGAAAAATCAGTGCATTTGTCCTCCGGTTATGAATTCAAGGAAATCCTGATTCCAATTGGTAATCAGCTGTTATTGATAAAGCCCTGTGTGGAGCAGCTGGGCGAGAAACACATCCGCTGCAGCATTCCCGATTCCTGCCTTGAAATCAGCACCCGCAAAGTCGAACGGGTTGCTTGCCGCGGTATCCAGGTCCGGCTGAACCGGAAAGAAACGATACTGGTCGGCCAGCTAAATGATTTCAACGCCATTGCCTTCCGGGTGGTCATTGATGCCGAGTCATCGCCATCCCTGCAAGCGTTTATGCCGGGCGACCCGGTTGACGCCCTGTTGTTTGATCGCGACAACATTCTTTACTCCGGGAAATGCCGAATCATCCGGCAGGCCTCCGGAACCGGCGTAAAATTCCTGATATTAGAACCTGTGGACACCACGCGCAAACTTTTCGACGGGAAAGAATTTCGCAACACCCGCCTCAAATTAGACCCTGCCCCGGCAATCGTCTTCAGGCACCCTTTCACCGGTCGCCAGCATTTTCTGCAAACCATCGATGTTTCCGGCGGCGGCTTCTGTGTAGAAGAAGATGCCGACCAGACTGCCCTCTTGCCCGGGATGCGGATACCCGAGCTGGAATTGCACTTTGCCAACAGGTTCAAAGCAACCTGCAAGGCGCAGGTAATTTATAGCAGCACCAAAAACCCAGCCGGCCCCGATGATACTGTGAAGTGTGGCCTGGCCGTCATCGACATGACGCCGGATGAACACGCCAAGCTGCTATCCAGGCTGTACCAGGCCCAGAACGACAAATCCTATTTTTGCGGTTCGGTTGACCTTGACACCCTCTGGCGTTTTTTCTTCGAAACCGGCTTCATATATCCGGACAAGTATCGATTGTTTCAAAAAAACAAGGAGAGCATAAAACAGACCTATAAAAAGCTTTATATCGAAACGTCTGAAATCGCCCGGCACTTTGTCTATCAGGACAAAGGTTGCATCCACGGTCACGTGGCGATGCTGCGCTTTTACAACAACGCCTGGCTGATCCATCACCACGCGGCCAACAAAACCGGCCATAATCGGGCCGGGTTGATCGTTTTGAATCAAATCGGCCGGTTCATCCTTGACTCACACCGGCTGCGCTCTTTGCACATGCAGTTTGTATTTTGTTACTATCGGCCTGAAAATCGCTTTCCGGCCCGTGTTTTCGGGGGATCGGCGCGCAGGATTGGTAACCGCCAGGGGTGCTCTACGGACACCTTTGCCTACTACCCTTTCCGCAGTTCATTCGGCTCGCGCGCAGAACTGCCGGCACCCTGGCGGCTTGTCAAAGCTAACAAGGAAGATCTGTTGCAACTTGAGCAGCAGTACCAACACAATTCGGGCGGCCTGATGCTCAAGGCCCTCAACTTGGAACCAGAGGCCGAGCACCTCGGCAGCCTGGTGTCCGCCTATACGAAGAGCGGTTTCATGCGGGGCCGCTACCTGGTATCCCTCAAAAGAGGAAAGACGTTGAAGGCGATTTTTATGCTGAATATCGCGGATGTCGGCCTCAACCTGTCGGACCTCACCAACAGCATTACCGCCATTATATTAGACGCTCAACACCTCACCAAAGAGATTCTGCATAATGTCCTGGCCATCCAGATGGAAGTATACGCGCAAGACGAAATCCCTGTGCTTCTATACCCGCACTCCTTTGCGGCGGATGCCGGTCTATCCACTGAAAAAGACTATGTCCTCTGGATACTGAACATGCAGTATACCGACCCCTATATCAAATTTATGCACAGGATTATGGGAAGATTTCATTTCTGACCCGGATCGTACTCTCCCGCTAAAAAGCTCACGACCCGACCCTGCGGCGGGCAGTGTACTCGAGAGGAACCGCTATTGACGGCGGGGGCAGAACTTGTCCTTCAGTCCGGACCGGGTCGCATATTCGTAGTTGTCGGATTCCACAAACGCTTTGCGGTAAGAGGCGTTAAACTTGTAGGCAATCATTGTGGCCGTGAGGTCTTTGGTCGTCAGGAGCGTTGAAACGGTTCGGGCCATGGTTTGCCAAAAAGTGAAATAGGCATTTTTGATGTAGGCATAGCCCTCGTAAACGTCTTCGACCGACAGCTTGGCGGGCTTGAACTGCAGCCGCGAAAACCGGTAATCTTTCCAATCCTCCGGAAAGTTTTGATTGAAAATTCGATTGGCCGCGTTCAGTTCCCGCCACAGGCGCGTGCCCGGCAGCGGTGTGGGTTTGGTAATCTGCAGTACGTCGATGTGGGCGGTCTTTACGAACTCCAGCGTGTTATGAAATACACGGCGGTCGTCCTCGTCACCCCCAATAACAAAAGCCCCGAGAAACGCAATCCCGGCTTTACGAATTCTGCTGATCAATTCCAGGTAGCGATTTTGTTGGAGCCGTTTTAAATTGATGTTCTTGCCATAGGATTTAAGTGTTTCCGGATTGACCGACTCCATACCGACGAAAACGATTTTAAGTCCCGCTCTGGCTGCCAGGCGTAACACTTCGCGATCCTCGCCAAAAAGTAAGGAGGTCTGGGCAAAGAAGATCTTGCGAATATCTTCGGCAATGATCCTGGCAAAAAAAGCCCTGGTCCACTCCAGGTCGGACTTACTGTAGCCAATGATGTTGTCATCGGCAATCAGCACTCTTTTTTGGGGAATCTGCTTCAATTCGGCGATAACATCATCCAATGACCGCCGCCGGAAACGGCGCCCGTTAAAAGCGGTCACTGAACAGAAGGCGCAATCCATGGGGCATCCCCGGGAGGTCTGGATGCTCCCCCACCCATAGTGGCTTTCATTGAGGACCTCCCGGCGCGGATTCGGCAGATCTGTCAGGTCCGGCCAGTCCGCCCGATATTCTTTTTGGAGCCGACCGGCTTCAAAATCTGCCAGGACCTGGGGCCAGATTTTCTCGGCCTCCCCGACAACCACCGCATCACAGAACTGCAGTGCCTCTTGCGGCAACATGGAGACGTGAATGCCGCCCATGACGGTCGGCACACCTTTTTCGCGGTAAATCTGCGCGAGCTGATAACCGCGATGAACGGAAGCCGTATACGCCGTTATGCCGACGATATCCGCCTCCCGGAACGTGAAGGGCTCGATATTTTCATCGAGCACCTCGATCTGGTAATGGGACGGGGTTACAGCCGCCAGATAGGGCAGGTTCATGGGCGGAAAGGCTGTGGCCCGCACATTCCCCAGTCCGCCGTGGCTGTCGGTAGGATTGATAAGCAGAAGTCGCGGCACTGCGGTGTCTATCCTTTCAAGCGCTCGGCCCTGAGCGCCCGGCCGATCGTTTCCAGCATGTAGGGTTTCTTCACATACGCACCGGCACCGAGGCTGAGGGCTTCTTTTACGCGATCGGTCTCCGCAAATCCGCTGGTAATGATTGCTTTTTGGTCAGGTTTAAACTGTAGAACCTGCTTGTAGGTTTCCAATCCATCCATGCCGGGCGGCATAATCATATCCAGGACCAGGATTGCGGCTGAGTTTTCCCGCAGATAGGCAACGGCCGCTTCTCCACTGGAAACTGTGTGAACGACATATCCCAGTTGCTCCAGCATTTCAGAGGCGATTTCCCGCTGTTCGGGGATGTCATCGACAACCAGAATGGACTCGCCCCGGCCCATGAAATCGTCTATCGATTCAATCGCGGCCTCCGGGAGAAACTGCATTTTCCGCGCCGCCGGGAAATAGAGGGTAAACCGGGTGCCCCGCCCGACCTCGCTGTCGACATCAATATAGCCATTATGGTCTTTTACCGTCCCCCAGACAACCGCCATGCCCAGTCCCGTCCCGCTTTTCCCCATCACCTTTTTGGAATAAAAGGGCTCGAAGATCCTTTCCAAATCCCGTTTGGAGATACCGCAACCGTTGTCGACGACACTCAGCGTTACATAGTCCCCATTTTCCACCTGATCATAGCCCTTAATCAAGGTGTCCACATATTTATTCTCAGTCGTTACGCTGACTTTCCCGGACGTATCGATTGCCTCTATAGCGTTGGTGACGAGGTTCATGACCGTCTTGGAAAGATGCACTGGCGATCCGGTGATGTTGAGCGTCTCATCTTCAAGGGTTGTTTGCACCTGAACGTTGGGATAGTTTTTCTTCATGACCTTGAACTCGGGACTTTTCAGATAATCGGAGGCAACTGTGCTAAGATCAACATCCTCCATGGTAAGAACGCCCCGCCTGGCCAGCGTCAACAAATCCTGGACAATAGCGGCGGCGCGTTTGCCTGAGTTTTGAATGGTCAACACGGGTTTGCGCAGGTTGCTATCTTCCGGCAGCCGCCTTAACATCACCTGGGGGTAGCTGACGATCCCGGAAAGAATATTGTTCAGGTCATGGGCCACCCCCCCCCCCGCCAGGGTCCCGAGGGCTTCCATTTTGTGGGCCCGCTGCAGACGGGTTTGCAGTTCCCGCTTGTCCAGTTCCGCCTGCTTCCGTTCGGTGATATCATTGCCTATGCAGAGTATTTCAATAAGTTCGTTGGCTGTGCTGAAAACCGGCCGATAGGTCCAGGCGGTCCATATCTCCTGACCATTCGGGAGTATGTTTTTACTCTCATCGGAATGCGTTTTTTCGGGAAATCGTTGCATCATGTCCAAAAGGTCATCCAGGTGACTGCGGGTTGTCCCCTCCAGAATATGGAACATATCATCCACATTCTTACCGATTATCTGGTCGGCGGTATACCCGAAGAATCGCTGGGCGTATTCATTGAAAAAGGTAATGGTGCCATGTGTATCGATGCGCATGATAATACTGTTGGCATTCTCCACCAGTTCGCGATACTTTTTCTCGCTCTCCTGAAGTTTCTGAAAAGACATGGCGTTCATGATGCCGACCGCCGTCTGGGAGGCAACCCCCATCAACAGATTGATATCGCTGGTCAAGAGCGGCCTTTTCGACCGAATATTGTCCACGCTCAAAATGCCGATGGATTTCCCTTTATAGACAAGCGGCACACAGATGAGCGACTGCACGCCTATATCTTTGATAAATTGCGTACTCTTTCTTGATAACCGGCCTTCGATTTTCGACACATCATCCACTAGAAAGGGCTGTTGATGCCTGAAGGCCAAAACGAATTCGCCTTTGGATTTTGGGTTGGAAAGGTTGAACTTCACGCTTTGCAAAAGGGCTTCTTTCTCGGGCCCGTAGCCATAGCCGGCGACATAGGCCAGGGTCATTTTGTTCTTGTCCGCCAGAAATATCACACCGCGATCATATTCCGCGTGCCGTTCCAAGGTGTGCAGCACGGCCCCAATCAGCTTTTTTACATCAAACACCGAAGAGATGGCCCCACCGAGCGCCTGAACAAGCCTGGCGTTCTCATGCCGGATGTCCATCTCTTCAATCAGGTCCCTGGCTTCGTAACCCTTCATTTCAACAATTGCGGCCATCTCTTTACGGCTAAAATATTCAGCTATATACGACACCGTCATCGCAACCAGGGCAAAAGTTAGGACTGAAATCCCCCAGGGTTTGAATGGCATCAAAAAGAACAGGACCAGGAAGGTAGCGATACCGGCGACCACGAAGATGTTGCGGCTCTGTTTCAGGACGCTCGTCCGGCTTTTTCCCCAGGTGATGATGTAGCGGCAGTGGTCATGTCCTTTGTGGAAGCACTCCGGATGTTCTACAAGGGCAAATTTTTGGATGAAAAACCGGGCGACCGATTCAAACATACCAATGCGATTTTCGCACTGGTAGGGCTTTTCGTTGACACCACTCTGCGGCCGTGAAATGATTTCTACCCTACTGGGCCCAAGCTTTTTTGCCTTTATCGAGACACCCCGACTGAAGACCACGTAGACTTTTCCGACCAGCATGTAGAGGGCGCTCAAATTCAGCAACCCGAGCAAATATTGTTTGGCTGCGCCCAACCCCTCGGCCGAGGTGGCAAACCGCCCGGCTTTCCGGGCTATGTCGGGATCCTGGGTGGCCTGGACAAGGCTTTTATTGAAGCGATCGGCCTGATCCTGGCTGAACCAATGATTCGGATCCGCGACCTCATACGCCTTCATGTCCGCAGATTCAAGTAGCGTTCCAACATCAAGATCAGGATAATGCTTTTTTATATATTCCAGGTAAACCCTGGTAATTTTGCTGTTGTATATGGGCTGGGTATCAGACAAACAAAAAACTCCTTTACCAAAAAACGCCGATGGCGATTACGCGTGGAGGTCATAAAAAGGGGCCTGGTCGGCATTTGACCGTTTTCTAATCCTTGCCGGCAATCACCTTTTTCATCTGGGCATCCAGGTACCGGTCCAGCTCCTCCATACTGGCAAAAATCTGCATCGACGGAATGGCGTTGATGATCTCAAACACCCGTTTGATCTGCGGCTGCAGGTTTAGAAACTTAACCTTGCCGCCGCTGTTTTTGAGCACTTTGCGGGCTTTCAGAAACACCCGGACCCCGGCGCTGCTCAGGTAGGTGAGAAACTCGAGGTTAAAAACGATCAGTTCAGTGGTTTCACTCAGCAGGACATCGATTTTTTTCTCGAATAATTTGTAGGTGTTGCTGTCCAGCGACCCCGCGACCGTCACGACAAAGATTCCGTGGGCCTTTTGCTCCGATGTCACATTCAGCGTCATGGCGCCTCCTTGTGGTTGCCTCTTGAGACGGTTAAAAAAAGTGTTTAAGCAAATCCGGTGAGGCAGCCTCCATAGGCTATCTCATTAATAGGATTTTGGTTCAAGGTCAAGGCGCAGTGAGGTTTCCCCGCGTTGCGGGACGTCCCGCGTATCCATTCCGCCAAGGTCGGCCGCAACCGGAGGTGCCGGCGAAGCCAATGCCCATTTTGGTAAATACGCAAGTATTTCGAGGATAGCGCTTACGGTTGTTCCGTTCGGCTTGAAAACCGGCCCTCCGTCCCGAAACCGAGCGCCCAACGCAGTCTGTCGGCCGTAGCCTAAGCGCAGGCTGAAGATTGGGCCAAACCGTCGTCGCCTTGCGGCTATGCCGGGCAGGCGGGCATTGTTGATATAGCCTCTAATGTTTATACCTGCGCATCACGACCACATTCCCATCAGCCTCACGTTTATAGTCGATTTCATCCATAATTTCACGTACGATATGAACGCCCATGCCCCCGATCCCCCTTTCCTCCAGAGGAATCGTCAAATCCGGATGGGGATGTTCCAGCAGGTTGAACGGCTGTGCATCGTCGCGAACACTCAAAGTGATGTCGCTTGCCGAGTTCACGATACTTACCTCGATGGCGTGGGCCGCCCGGTCTGCATAACCATGGGAGATGATGTTGGTCACGACCTCTTCCAGTACCAGGCGGATCTCCCAGACGAGCTCATCGGGCAAATTGTGCTCCCGACCGAAGGAGAGGACCCGACCGGCCAGCCTTTCGATCTCAACGAGGTCGTTTTTCAGTTTGAGCTCGGTTTTCATGTCAACCCGCAAAATATTTCAAAGCAAGGATGGCAATGTCATCGGATTGGGGCACTTCGCCCGCAAATCGTTTGACGCTGTCGAGCACCGTCAGGGCCGTTTCGCTGACCGCCCCGGTATGGTGGTCACTGAGGGCCTGCTGGAGCCTTGCTTCCGCAAATTCCTCCTGACGGTCATTAAAGGCTTCGGTAACCCCGTCCGTGTACATGAAAAGCGTATCACCAGGCGCCAGCGTCACATCGGCCGCGTGGAACATGAGATCCTCATCGATGCCCAGGGCCGTGTCGCCGGTGTCCGCGAGAAACTGGGGGACCTTGTCCGGCCTGACCACCAGCGGGGGATTGTGCCCGGCGTTGGTGTATCCGATTTCACCCGTGCTGACCTTTAAAATGCCGCAAAAGACGGTCACGAACATCATCGAATCGTTGTTTATCGACAGCTCGCGGTTTACGGCCGTCAAAATTTGGGCCGAATTTTGACGGCCCCCGGCCACCGACTTGATCAACGTCTTGGTGCGGGCCATGAAAAGCGCGGCCGGCACCCCTTTGTCGGAGACGTCTCCAATGAGAAAACAAAGATGATCATCGTCCACGGAAAAAAAATCGAACAGATCGCCCCCCACCTCCCGGGCCGGTTCGATAATCGCGAAAATGTCAAACTCGTGCCGATCAGGAAAAGGGGGAAAATCTGTGGGCAGCAAGTCCATCTGGATTTCACGGGCTACCCGCAGATCGCTTTCGATCCGTTCTTTGGCGGCAATGGTCTTTTCAAGTGCCGCGGTTCGCAGCCGCAGTTGCCAGCGCAAAAACAGGCTCACGGATCCGATAAACAGCACCAGCGCCGCAATCGAACCCACCACCCAGGCCGGGTTCAGCCAGGCGGGCAGTACGATTTTACTCGCGCCTTCCAGCCACCGGTCCAAGGACTGGTGGTAGATCGAATTCTTCCTTGACTTCAGGGTCTTAAGGTGTTTGTCGATCGCCTCCAGGATCGTCCGCGTCCGTCCCTTGGGGATGGCGAACCGCAGTTCTACCGGTCCGAAATTCATCTGGCTGGTTTTGATCCGGTAGCGCTTGTCATGGTATTGGCCGAAAATGCGCGACACAATTCCGGATGCGACTTCGCCCCGGTCAAGCATTCCGAAAATCGTCAAATAGCTGTCGACCTCTACGAATTCAGGCTTGATCTCGAACTTGGCCCCCAGGCCCCTGAACGTGTTATAGTAGATGTCGTCCTTTAAAACGGCCATCTGTCTGCCGGTCAAATCGAGAAACGCTGCGACTTCGGAATCTTTAGGTAGGTAGACCTGCCCCCAGTTTTCAATGACGGTAACCCGGTTGAAATCGTAAATGAGGCGTCGCTCTTCGGAATAGGCAATGGCCGCCATCAAGTCGATCTCGTGATTGTTCAGCCGCGCAATGCATTCGGCCCAGGAACCGGAGACATATTTCAGGTTCCATTTTTCCTTCTGGGCCACGTGAACCAGAATATCGTTGTAAATCCCCTGGACCCGGCCGTCCTTGCCCGTGAAAATCAGCGGCTCGTTCGGATAGATGCCCACTCGCACAGTAACCGCGGCGGACAGGCCGGCCGGTATCAGCAAGATCAAAAGCGCAGCCGACCAAGCCACCGCCCGGATGCCGCCAAGGCCCCGACGTTTGTTGTACCCGTCAGATATCAATAATCGGTCCTTCCACGGCCAGTTCGAGCTGCAGATCGCTGGCAGGATCCTGCAGGGCCAGGTAACGCTTGGCCTGATCGAGGTTGTCCCACAGGCGCTGGTCATTGTTTACCGGTTCATGGTGGGTAAAGAATATCCGCTTTACCCCGGCCTCCAGGGCCATATCAACGCCCGTGAACATGTTGCTGTGGCCCCAGTCCTCTTTCTCTACATTCTCTTCCATGGAGTACTGGGCGTCGAAGATCACGGCATCCGCATCTTTGAAAAAATTCACGTAGGGCTTCAGGGCCTCGGAACTGGGGTCCTTGTATTCGGAATCGGTGGCAAACACGACCACTTTGCCACCATGTGCCACCCGGTATCCATAGCAGCCGCCTGGATGATTCAAGGGGATGGTCGCCACCGACACCGGACCGATGTCGAAGGTGGCCGTACTCAGTCCCTCGCTACGGTTGAGTTGGATGAATTTGATTGCCGGGGCCAGCGGTACGGGAAAGAATTCGTAATCCTGCTGATGCCGCAGCCGGCCTTCCAAGTCGGGATGCGAACCATATAGGGTTATACTGCTGCTCGGTAGGAACGCCGGGATAAAGAAAGGCAGGCCGCAGATGTGATCCCAATGGGTATGCGTGATCATGATGTGGGCAGTAATGGGATTGTTGCCGGCCCGCTGTATCAGGTCCAGTCCCAAGGGGCGGATACCGGTACCGGCATCCATGATCAGACAGGTGTCCCCGGCCATAATTTCCAAACAGGTCGTATTGCCGCCGGCAGTCCGGCGCACGTGTTCGGGCAGGGTCTCGAAAAAAGCGGTCACGGCTTCTTTTTTGGAGAGCCCGGCTTCCACAGCCAGCTCCAGCGATGCCGTGATTTTTTCCTTGAGGCTTGCATTTGAAATGGGTGTCGCCAGGGAGCCCCTGACACCCCAAAACCGGATCTTCATCCCACTTCCTCCCGGATTTCAGGCCTTCTGTCGATTGCCGCTTATATAGCGGCGGCGATCTGTTCCCCGATGTCCTTGATTTTGTCCATGTCTCCGGGAACCAGCTCCCACTCGGTCATCTTTAACTTAGACCCGTCGGCGGCCTTCGGAATCAGGTGCAGGTGATAGTGCATGACCACCTGGTTGACTTCCTTGCCGTTGAGCTGCAGCGCCGCGATACCCACCGGTCCGAGGACCGCGCGTATGGCGTTGGCAATTTTGATTGAGGCCTGGTGAATGGCAGCAATATTGTTTTCAGATATCTCCCACAAGTTTTCAGCGTGGGCTTTGGGAATGATCAGGGTGTGCCCATCGGTAATCGGGTTGATATCCGCAAAGGCGTAAACCCGATCGTCCTCATACACTTTGAAACTGGGGATCTCCCCCTTTATAATCTTACAGAAAATACAGCCTTCCATAGCTGGCCTCCTTATGGCGGGTTAGATAGCCTCTATACGAGCGCCCTTACAGATGCGTTCAGCTCTGAAATGGAAATCTCTTCAATCCGGCAGCTGCCGATGGCATCCAGGAGCACGTAGTGGATGACGTCCTTTTCCTTTTTTTTGTCCTTTGCCAGGGCGGCCACAATCTGGCCGGGATCAGCATCTACGATTGTCGGCAAGCCCAATTTTGCAAGCAGGGCGGTCAGGCGGACCGCATCTTTACCGGCGAGCAGGCCCCGTTTTTGGGAGATGGCCGCGGCCACGGCCATGCCCACGCTGACCGCCTCGCCATGGGGGATGCCCGTGGTCTTTTCTATGGCGTGGCCGACCGTATGCCCGAAGTTAAGCTTGCGCCTTTCGCCGTGTTCCTTTTCGTCCCGGTTAACCACGGCGGCCTTGATTACCACCGAATCGGAAACAAGCTTCTCGATCACGGCCGGGGCCAGGGCAACTGCCTGGCTGGCTTTCTCCTCAAGATAAGCAAACATCTGCGCATCTTCAATAGCAGCGTGTTTGACAATTTCGGCCATGCCGCAGCGCACTTCGGCGGCCGGCAGGCTTCTCAGCAGCTCCATATCGCATATCACGAAGTCCGGCTGGTTGAACACACCGACCATATTTTTATAACCGCCCAAATTCACCCCATTTTTTCCGCCAACGCTGGCATCCACCTGGGCCAGCAGGGTGGTGGCTACAAACCCGAAGGGTACCCCCCGCATAAAGGTGGAAGCGATAAATCCGGTAATATCGCAGACGATCCCGCCCCCGATTCCCAGAATAAAACTGGCCCGGTCCGCCCCCGCCGCGATCAACTGCTCGAACACCATCGCGACGGTCTCCAAGGTCTTGATCTGCTCCCCGGTACCCAGAGCAATCACCTGGCCGGGAGGAAAAAGATGCGCATACAGATCGGCCACTATGGTATCGGTAATGATAAAGACCGGGCTGTCCGGTAGATAACGGCCGACATTTTGAATGGACTCGCCCACCAGAAGCGCTGACGTTCCGGTGCTGCCCTGGATGGTGTGTTTAACCATAGTCAACTCCCGCCTGGCGGATGCCCTTGCGGCCGGTCCGCAATGTCATGCCTGCATGTTTTGCAAATAGATCCTGTTTCATAGCGGTCTTTTCTCACTGAAATTAGAATAAGCCTGCGTATTCATATGGTTATACAGGATGAAACAAAATACTCAACCCTAATTATCCACGTGTTCCAGTCAGATACTCGGGAGTCAGACGCCCGGCCACCACCGGTAGGCGGAACAGTTCCGGGGGGACAAATCCGTAAACGATTTCAAGAAACTGCAGGGCCATACGCAACGTGGCCCCCCAGAATATTTCCCGTTCGCCCTGCTGGTAGTGATGCAGGAAACAAGGCATCGTCTTGGTTTCCGGAGCGCCGCGGCTCGGATTGGGTATGTCGATGGTCAGGCGATACTGGGCATAGCGGTCCGCATCCAGCAAATGGCGCAGGGGAATGGGTACGATTTTCGCCACCTCCCAGTTTGGGAAAAACCGCCGCTGCCTTTTGATGCGGCAGACCAGGGGAAATATCCGCCGGCTGAACAACACGAGATCCTGGGTCGGCAGCAGGCCCAGAAACTCTAGCCCCAAGGGATTGAGACGCATCTCTTCCAGCCCCTCACGAAACGCGGTGGCCATGAGCAGGGGCAGCCGTCCGTTGGCATCCACCGGTTTCAGCCGGGACCAGTAGGGCCAGCGTCGCAGGGGCGAGCCGGGAAGCTTGAGCAGCGCTGCGGCCGGGCGATCCAGCCCCGGGGTGATGCCGCCTCCGGGGCAGCAAAGATCTCCCGGCTGACGCACCAGAGCCGAACGTTTATTGAGAATCAGGCAGGGCTCGGACCGCCGCCCCGGGGCAGAGGGGTAATCTCCGACCAGAAACAGGACGACCGATGCCTGGCGGTAATCAATGCCGGGCTGGATATCCACCAGGGCTTGACGACTGCTCGCATATAACGCCCGGGACACGTCACGCGGTTTGAAAGGACCGGTCGCCGCTTGGGTATGCGCATAGGGGGCAGCTTGCATGGTGTCAGTCATTGGCTCCCGGCCGACCGGTATCCGGTTGCAGGGGATATCCGGAGAGAGCGGCCATTTCCAGCATGATTCGCATAAGCAGGCGATCCACGGATTCATGGGGCCGCTGATAGGTGACCCGGCCGATAGACACCCGGACCCGGATACGCCAACCGTCCAGGCTGTAGTGAATGCCCACCGGAATCAGCGGCATGGACAGGCGCGCCAGGATAAACCGCAGCATACCGGTGTGGCCCGGTCCCATTCTTTTGCGGTAATAGGTTCCCTCAGGATATACGACCATCCCCTCGCCGTTTTCCAACATCCGGATGGCGGACTGGAGATAACGGCGGCTCGCCAAAGGCTTTTTACGGTTCAGCGGGATGCCGCCCAGGGCCTTGAACAGCCGGTCCGTGAACCGGGTCTTGAAGAGCTCATGCTTGGCCACAAAATAGAGCTGCCGGGGCACTGCAAGGCCGGTGAAGGGAATATCTTCCCAGCGCTGATGCTTGGGCAGCAGGATGAAAGCCCGGTCGCGGGGCAGGTTGCGTTTACCGCTGACTTCAAGCCGGAAGAAAGGCCAAAGAAACAGCTTCAAAAGGAGCTTGACTGTCAAGTAGGCCGCGGGGCTTCTTTTAACCGGAGCTGTGCGTCTGTTTTCTTTTTTGCGACCCGCCATAGTATCTCTTCGCGTTTTCTGTGATCCCGGAACCCATAGATTGCCGGTTACCTTATACCAAAGCCATGTTTTAAACAACCTGTCGATAGCCATGTGAGTAGACCGTTAGTGGGTTGATTCCGGATTGCAGGAATGTTAAGCAGGCTTCGTTCAGATGGATACGCCGGAGCCGTCACCGGTGCACAATGCTTAAACGGGTACCTTGCGGCGGCACGACCAAAAACCAGATCCAGATGCAGGATACAAAGACATGGAATATGAAAACGGCCGCTACACGCTTGGGGGCATCGCGGTTCAAGATATCTGCCGTGAATTCGGAACCCCGTTGTATGTCTACGACGCAGAGAACATTGCCGGGCAGGTGGCGCGCTTCAATGCGGCCTTTGCTGGAGTGCCGGCCCGCATTAAATATGCATGCAAGGCCTGCTCCAACCTGGCCATCATCCAGCTGATGCGCAAGCTGGGCGCCGGGCTGGACACCGTTTCGCCGGCGGAAATCCAACTGGGCCTCGCGGCCGGCTTCAAACCGGATGAAATCGTGTTTACCCCCAACTGTGTCGACTTTTCGGAAATCGAACAGGCCGTCGAAACCGGCACCGTTATCAACATCGAGAGTATCTCCAGCCTGGAAAAATTCGCTCACCGGTACGGCAGCGGAGTTCCAATCTGTATCCGCCTGAACCCGAACATCTCCACCCAGGTCAATGCCGACAAAGTGGATTGGTGGCACAACCAGTCTAAATTTGGCATTTCCCGGTCACAGCTGGCTACCGTAAAAGAGCTGGAAGCCGCCTATGACCTGAAAATCAACGGGGTCCACATCCACTCCAGTTCAGTCATCATGAGCCCGGAAATCTTTACCGAGGGTGCCCGCACCGTTTTCGATATCGCGGCCGGCTTCAAGCATCTCGAGTTCGTTGATTTCGGCGGCGGCATCAAGGTGGATGTCGGCGACGGCAACCGGGTGATCGACTTGCCGGCCCTCGGCCAAACGCTGGAGAACCTGTACAATGATTTTTGCAACAGGGTGGGACGCCGGATTGAGATCTGGTTTGAACCGGGACGCTTTTTGGTCGGCAACGCCGGCACCCTCTTCGCAGAGTGCACCGTGATCAAGAAAAACGAAGCTGTCGATTTTGTCGGTGTCAACACAGGGTTTAACCACCTGATCCGCCCCATGTTCTATGACGCCTTTCACGAAATCGTGAATGTCTCCAATCCAACCGGCCCGGTGCACACCTACACCGTTGTCGGGAACCTGTGCGAAATCGACAACCTCGGCCGGGACCGGCAACTCAATGAAGTTCGAGAACAAGACTTGATTGCCATTAAAAGTGCCGGTGCCTATGGATATTCAATGGCATCGAGCTATAACTCCCGCCCCCGTCCGGCCGAGGTACTGGTCATGCATGGGCAGGCCCATCTCATCCGCAAGCGGGAAACCTACGCCGATATGATCCAAAATATGGTACCGCTTGATCTATAAACCCGCCGATACGCGAAAACAGGTTTTACAAACGCTAAAAGCGCCTTATCATCTGTACTGTTCACTATACGCGGGATGAGTGCGCAGACAACCGACCGGCACCTATTCGGCTGGCTGGTCATATTGTTGTCAATTCATCAAGGAGGACGAGACATGCGGAAAAGTAAAACCGTACTTATTTCTATGGTCACTGCCCTGGTGTTGATCCTGGGTGCCAGCGCCTCCCTCGCCGGCAACACGAATCTTATCTCCGACCTAAACTTGACCAAAGCGCAAATTCAGAAGCTGGGCCAGGTGGTCGAATCATTCAGCACCAAAAAATTGGCTATTGAAGCCAAGATCGACAAGGCCCGCATGGGGCTGGCCCAGGAACTGCGCAAGGGAGACAGATGGGAATCTGAGGCAAAGATCAAGGCCAGTTCCAAAATCGTCAACCGGCATGTCAAACAGCTGGCCGCTCTGGGCGGCGACCTGCTCAAGCTCAAAGTGGAATATTTTTTAAAAGCCAAAGATGTCTTTACCGATGATCAGCGTATGGTCATTCTCGGTGCCCTGACCGAATACGAAATGGCCATCCCGGACAGTTTTTCCTATTACCTGGAACTGGACCTGCCGGCTCTGGATTTGGATCTGACCAACGCCCAGATCAAAAAGCTGCTCAAATATCGGGCGGACATGGACATCCGGAATATCAAGTACGAGCTGGACCTGGAGTACAAGGTTCTCGACCTGCAGGCCGAGCTGCTGTCTCCCAAACGAGACCCCCAAAAAGTAAATCGGCTCATCACGGGCATCGCCGATATCGGCACCAAGATGATCGACAACAAGGTCGCCCACATCCTCAAAGCCAAAGATGTCCTGAACCTGGAACAGAAGATGGCCCTGTTCCACATGATGCTGATGGTAGCGCAATAAGCGCTGGTGGGTCCTCCGCGAAGCCGCTCCTGAGCGGGGCGGCTTTTAAAGCGGTCGGACCCCTGGCAGGGGCACCATCCGCGTTCATTCAAAATTCATTAGAAATTCAAGCAGTTCCGCAACAAACCCGTTTGACAACCCCCCCTATCTTTAGTACATAATGAAAGATCGGCCTGCATATGTCGATTGGAATGTTCCCGGGCACCACGCCCGCTGACCTGAAACGTACCGATAGACCCCGAACTATAAGCAACAGCGAACCCGATCCATGGAAGCCGACACCCTCATCACCTGTCACGATTGTGAACTGGTTCAAAAGATACCACCGGTCCCTATGCGGGGATCTGCACGGTGCCGCCGCTGCGGCGCCCTTCTATACAAGCGCAAACCGGACTGTATCGAACCCACCCTTGCGCTGACCGTAGCCGGGATTGTACTGTTCATCCTGATCAACATCTTTCCATTCATTTCGTTTCGTATGGCCGGCAAGATGGAAGAGACCACCCTGATTACCGGCATCATGGTCTTCTTCGCCCAGGGCTGGTGGCACGTGGGCCTGCTGGTTCTGATCACCACCTTTATCGCTCCGGCGATTCAGCTCCTGGGCCTGTTGTATATCCTGCTGCCCCTGCGTCTGGGCTGGCTGGCGCCCGGTCTGCCGCGGGTTCTGCGCATCGTGCAGCGCACGGCTCCCTGGAGCATGATTGAAATTTTCATGCTGGGCATCCTGGTAACCGTTGTTAAGCTCACCAAGGACGGCGACCTGACGTACGGCATTTCCGTATATGCCTTCATGGCGTTCACATTTGTGCTCGCGGCGATCATCACCACCTTCGACCCCCACCAGATCTGGAAAAAGTGGGACGAAGCCCGCCACATATCCGACAAGTGCTACTTTAATGCCGGCGGTGTTATCAGCTGCCGGACCTGCCACCTGCTCTGCGGCGGTCTGGAAATAAACGCGAAACTCAGATGCCCCCGCTGCGGGGCGCCCTTGCGGCGACGCAAAAAGTTCAGTATCTCCCGCACCTGGGCACTGGTAATGACGGCCGCGATCTTTTATATCCCCGCGAATCTCTACCCCATCACCAACATCATTTCTTTCGGCGATGAAAAAACCGATACGATCATGAGCGGGGTTATCTATTTCGTGCGCGAAGGTATGTGGCACCTGGCGCTGATTATCTTCACCGCCAGCATTATGGTCCCCCTTTTAAAACTGGTGGCTTTATCTTTTCTGCTGATCACCGTACAGCGCAATTCGACCTGGCGCCCGCGAGACCGTACCCGCTTATATCGCGTTACCGAGGCCATCGGCCGCTGGTCCATGGTTGATATTTTTGCTATAACCGTTCTGATCGCCCTGGTGAATCTTGGCCAGATCGCCACCGTCAAAGTAGAAGACGCGGCTATCTATTTCGCCGCCGTTGTCGTGATTACCATGTTTGCCGCCCTGACATTTGATCCCCGCTTGATCTGGGATACGGAGAACAACACGCATGAGTGACGTGGAACAAGGAATCCCGATGGAAGCCGATATCCCGGCGGCCAATGTCCGCCAGCCCCGGAAACGACATATCTCCATTGTCTGGCTGATACCGGTGGTGGCCCTCTGTATCGGCGGCTGGCTGGTCTACAAAACCATCTCGGAACAGGGCCCGACCATCACCATCACATTCAAATCCGCCAAGGACCTGGAAGCCGGAGAAACCCGCATCAAGTACAAGGAGGTCGATCTAGGCAGGGTCACCAAGATCGAGCTCAGCGAGGACCTCTCCAGTGTTATCGTGACTGCTACGCTGGCTAAGCAGGCTGAAGCGTTTTTATCCGCAAACACGCGCTTTTGGGTTGTGCGAGCCCGGGTGGCTGCCCGCGGCGTGACGGGACTGGGCACGCTCTTTTCCGGCGCCTACATCACCCTAGATCCTGGCCGCCCCGGCAATTTCGTAGAATCCTTTATCGGTCTGGAAGAGGCGCCCGCGGTGACAACGGATGCCCCGGGCCGAGCTTTCTACCTGAAGGCTCTCCGCCGGGGGTCCATCGACACGGGCTCGCCTGTGCTGTATCGCCAGATCGAGGCCGGCCAGGTAGTAAATTACAACCTCTCGGAAGACGGTAAAATCGTCACGCTGAAAGTCTTCATCAATGCCCCCTACCACCACTTCGTTTACGAGAACACCTGCTTCTGGAATGCCAGTGGCATCGATTTAAAGTTGGACGCCCAAGGCGTTCGCATCGACACCGACTCGGTGGTCAGCCTCCTGATTGGCGGCATCTCCTTCGGGATTCCACAGGGAGCCGAGCCCGGACCGCCGGCCAAGGAAAACGCGGACTTCATCCTCTACGACAACCTGGACAAAGCCCGCGAGACCGCCTATCTGGCCAAACAGCGCTGGCTCATTTATTTCAATGAAACCGTGCGCGGTCTTACCCCGGGTGCCCCGGTCGAAGTCCAGGGTATCCGGATCGGCCAGGTCTTGGAAATCGGACTTGAATTCAATGAAAAGACGCAGGATTTTCGGATACCGGTAATGGTCGAGTTCGAACCTGAGCGGGTGTTTCCCGACGACGGCAACCTCACCGAAGAGAAACGTCGCCAACTGATCGAAGGCATGGTCAACCAGGGCTACCGCGCCCAATTGGAAACCGGAAACCTTCTGACCGGCCAGCTCATCATCACTATCAGCCAATTTCCGGATGCGGCCCCGGCCACCATAAATTGGAACGCACCCTATCCGGTATTCCCGACGATTCCCAAGACGATTCAGCAAATCAAAGTGAAGGTGGCTCGCATCATAGACCGCATGGACAAGATGCCCATCGAAGCGATCGGCCGTGATCTGCAGGCCGCTGCCAATGGTGCCCGTCGCCTGGTGGATTCGCCGGAACTACCCCGGACTTTGAAAAATTTGGACGCTACTATCGAAGAAGCCCGGCTCATGATGAGCGACCTGCGCACGACCGTCTCACCGCAGCTGAACGCAACCCTGGAAGAAGCGCGCCAGGCCATGGAAAATGCCAGTGAAATGATGAAAACCGACTCGCCCTTGCAAATTCGGATGAAGACGGCCCTCGATGAAGTCGCCCGGGCCTCCCGATCGCTGCGGCAGCTTATGGATTATCTGGAAAGGCACCCGGAAGCAATTATCAGCGGGAAAGGAAAAGACGAATGATAGTGCCAACCGTTCGCTTGGGTATACTTGTGTTTACTCTCGGGCTTGCACTGGGCCTGGCTGGATGCACCGGCAAATCGCCCAAATCGGATTTCTACACCCTCGGAACCACCCCTGCCACCGGGCCGACGGTCAATCTGACCGCAGACATGGCGATTGCCATCGGGCCGGTGACGATTCCGGCCGAACTGGACCGCAAACAGATTGTCACCCGGGATGGCGACAATCGCGTTAAGGTGGCCGAACTCAGCCGGTGGGCCGGCCCTTTGCAGGACAACATCACCGCCGTGCTGACGGCCAACCTGGCCGCGCGCCTGGGAACCGACAAGGTGGCGCCACACTACCGGGAAAGCCTGTTTCCTTTTACCCACCTGGTGGTTCTCAATATCAACCGTTTCGACGGTAACCCGAAAGGCGAAGTCCTGCTGGATGTAACCTGGAGTATCAAACAGAACGGGCAATCAGTCCCCTTGGTTATCAGGCACTCCGAAATTCGCACTCCCGTAAACACCCAGGATTACAGCGGATTGGTCGCGGCCCAAAGTAAGGCCCTGGCTGATCTCAGCAACCAGATTGCCGCTGCACTGGGGCAATTGGCACCATAATGAGTCCTACGCTTCAGAGATACCGATTGTCTTGCCAACCGGCAAATAGTTAGATAGCAGGTGCGCAATCGAAAATGAAAAACGGTACCATTTTCGGACTACAACGGCCTTATATTCTCTAAGATGAGCATCGATATCTCGAAATTTAAAAAAATAGGATTCTGGGCCCTAGCGCTAATCGGATTCACGTTACCTGCCACGGCTATCGAATTTAGAACTGCCGCCCAAGACAGCGCCCCAAAATATGTGATGCTTGCGAACCAACAAATGGGCGGGCTTTGCATTGAAATCATCCAAGCCATAGAAAAGGTGAATCCGCAAATTTCATTTAGTGGTCATCAAACCTATCTACCATTTCGAAGACTTCAAAAATATCTTGAAGACGGCAGACTGGATGTTTTCTTCGGGTTAAAAAAAACGGTTACGCGGAAGGGGAAATATACGTTCATAGAACCGCCCCTATATCAATTGAATTATGTCGTCATGGTCCGCCATGGTGATCGTGTTGTCATTGCGGAAACCGCCGACGTTAATTCACTCGGTAAACATGGGAAACTGCTGACTATTCACGGAACAGCCGCCAGTAAATATCTTCGTTCACAAGAGGGCCTGGTAGTAGATGACAGTGCTAGAACACCCGCAATGCTCCTGAAAATGTTGATCGCCAACCGGGGGCGCTTTGCGTTTTATCACGATCTTGGTCTGAGCTACCTGATTGCTAATAAGGAAAGTGAAAATCAAGTGCGAATTTTGCCTGCCGTTTTCTCGACTTACTATCATTATGCCGCCTTCTCAAAAAACACTGAGCGTGTTCATGTCGCCAAAGTAATACGGGCCCTTGAAACGATGAAGCGCAAAGGTATTCTAAGCCAGATCCGCAGCAAATATTCTGTAGTAACCAAAATTGAACAATAATAGCAAATTATCAGATCGGAAAAATCATAGCGCATTCCCATGGAAAAAGTTGCTTTAATAACCGGGTCCAGCAGGGGGATCGGGGCTGCCACCGCTTTGCGAATGGCGTCTGATGGCTATGCAATCTGCGTGAACTTTTTCAGAAATAAAAAGCATGCGGAAGACGTGGTTGCTAAAATCACCGCCCTGGGCTCCCGCGCGATAGCCGTTCAGGCCGATGTTTCCGCGGAAGCGGATGTAAAACAGCTATTCGATGCAATTGACAGCCAGCTGGGCCGGATTGATGTACTGGTGAACAACGCCGGCATTCTGCTACCGCAAATGGGCATTGAATCCATGACCGCCGCGAGAATCAATCGGATTTTAACGACAAATGTCACCGGCTATTTCCTATGCAGTCGGGAGGCGATTAAGCGGATGTCCACCAAGCACGGCGGCCCGGGCGGGGTCATTGTAAATGTGTCCTCGGCCGCCGCTCGCATCGGTTCCGGCGGCGAGTATTTGGATTACGCCGCTTCGAAAGGTGCAATCGATACATTTACCATCGGTCTGGCTGCCGAAGTCGCCGCGGAAGGGATAAGGGTGAATGGTGTCAGGCCCGGTTTCATTTACACCGACATTCACGCTGATGGGGGTGAACCCGATCGGGTGGACCGGATCAAGCACCAACTCCCTTTGCAGCGGGGAGGGCAGGCGGAAGAAGTGGCCGCCGCCATCGCCTGGCTCGTGTCGGACGAATCGAGTTATACCACCGGCGCCTTTATAGAAGTTTCCGGGGGGCGGTAGCTGCCGGGACCGCCCTGCGCATCCCATCCACCTATCGAACAACCCCCACAGGCACTATGTGTTTCAGAATTTTAACCGGTACTGCCCGCCATCTTGTCGATTGCATCCAGAACATACTGTGGCAAGGCAAACGCACAGTGGTGAATATCGGGAGTATAGTAGCGGGTTGCAATTTTGGCCTCCTGAAACCGCTTACGGAGCGCGTCTAACGGGATCCGGCGCAAGGCAGGGTCATCCGTTCCCCAACCGAACATCATGCTGCCGCCGACATAGGTGGGAATGGCCGCCGTGAAAAAATGCCAGTCTGCAAAAAGATCGCGAAAGTGGTTGGCCGTGGTTCGGACCTCATCCGGCTGCATGAACACCACCCCGTTTTGGGTGACCAAAACGCCACCCGGTTTCAGGCAGCGCTGGCAGGCCCGGTAAAAGTCCGCACTAAACAGGGCCTCGCCCGGGCCGAGCGGGTCGGTGCTGTCTGATATAATCACATCGAATTGCCGGTCCGTACTGGAAACAAAATGCAGCCCATCATCAAACACCAGCGCTACCCGGGGATCTTCGAAGGCTCCCTGCGAGTGGTTGGGCAGATATTGACGGCACAGGTCCACCACTTTGTTGTCCAGTTCCACCTGGGTCACGCAGTCAACGTCACGGTGCTTGAGCACCTCGCGCAGCATGCCACCGTCCCCGCCCCCCACGATCAGCACCCGGGTTACGCTGCCATGGGCCAGGATCGGCACATGCGCCAGCATCTCGTGATAGATGAATTCGTCTTTTTCCGTGGTCTGGACTACCCCGTCGAGGACCAGCACCCGCCCGAAGCGGGCGTTGTGAAAAATCAATAGATGCTGGTGGTCGGTTTTTTCTTCAAACAGAACTTCATCGACCTTAAAGGCCTGCCCGTAGGCGTCATAGAGAGTTTCAGCAAAATGGTTCATGAAATCAAATTGATTTAAGTGTTAGGTGTTAGGACATTACAAGAACCAGCTTTTTACAGCCAACTTAGGGTTTGTCTTAACACTTAAGGCCACCTCTATTCATTGCCTTTTTGCTCGATTTCTTCTTTACAATGAAATTTTAAGCCTCGAAATATTCAAAATATTCCTCCGGTTAAAATTTCAATGTGCCTTGAACTCAAACAAAGATCCTAATTATTAGAGGTCGCCTTAAAACATAAAACTTATACCGATTGCCAAAAATTGGTTCCGCTATTATGTCACTCTGAGAGCAGCCAAGAGTCCCCCACATGCCAAGGTGACCTTTTACCGTAAGGGATTCTTCGTTGTTTCACTCCTCAGAATGACAGGCTAAATCAAACGGAACACATTTTTGGCAACAGCTCTAAAACCCTGAATCCGGCAAGCCGGATTCAGGCCCAATCCAGAATAACTTTTCCCGACTTGCCGGAGCCCATCACATCAAAAGCTTCCTCAAAATCCGCCACCTTAAAGCGGTGGGTGATAATACCGGAAATATCCAGGCTGCTCTGAAGCATAGTGGACATCTTGTACCAGGTCTCGAACATCTCCCGGCCATAGATGCCTTTTAGAAAAAGCCCCTTGAAGATCACCTGGGTCCAGTCGATGGCGGCCTCAGCGGGTGGGATGCCCAGCAGGGCAATCTTCCCGCCGTAGTTCATGATGGCCAGCATATCGCGAAAGGCGCTGATATTTCCCGACATTTCCAACCCCACATCAAAGCCTTCGCGCATTCCCAATTGCGGCATCACATCCGCCGCGCTTTCGCGAGTGACGTTGACCACCCGGCTGGCCCCCATCTGCTTAGCCAGATTCAGCCGGTAGTCATTGATATCGGTAATCACGACAAAGCGCGCACCCACATGCCGGGCGATCGCCACTGCCATGATACCAATCGGACCGGCGCCCGTAATCAGGACGTCCTCACCCACCAGGTCGTAGGAGAGGGTGGTGTGGGTGGCATTTCCCAGAGGATCCAGCAGGGAGCCGATCTCGTCGTCGATGTTGTCCGGCAGCGGAAAGACATTGACCGCCGGGATACTGAGAAACTCGGCGAAACAACCGGGGCGGTTGACCCCGACCCCAATGGTATTGCGGCAAAGGTGTCGTTTGCCGGCTCGGCAGTTGCGGCAGTGCCCACAGGTCAGGTGCCCTTCGCCGGACACCCGGTCACCTTCCTTGAGCCCCACGACTTCACTGCCCAAGGCTTCGATCACCCCTGCAAATTCATGTCCAATGGTCATGGGGACCGGGATCGTGTTTTGCGACCACTCATCCCAGTTGTGGATGTGGATATCCGTGCCGCAGATGGCCGTCTTTTTAATTTTGACCAACACGTCATTGGGCCCGATGTCGGGTATGGGCACAGCGTCCATCCAGATCCCCCGCTCGGGTTTGCGTTTGGCCAGGGCGCGCATGGTTTTCATGGGATGACCTCCAATTCCCGGCCGACCTTGATGAATGCCGCCAGGGCCCGATCCAGGTGCTCTTTGGTATGCCCGGCGGACATCTGGGTCCGGATGCGGGCTTGTCCGCGCGGTACCACGGGAAAACTGAAACCGATCACGTAAATACCCTCATCGAGCAGGCGGGCCGCCATTTTCTGGGCCAGGACCGCGTCCCCGAGCATGACCGGAATGATCGGGTGTTCACCGGGAATCAGGTCGAAGCCGGCCGCCGTCAGTCCTTGCCGGAAATAATCGCTGTTGAATTTGAGGGCTGCGCGCAGTTGCCCGCTGGATTCCAGTAAATCCAAGACCGCAATGGACGCTGCCGTGATGACGGGTGCCAGGGTGTTGGAAAACAGGTAGGGTCGTGATCGCTGGCGCAACCAGGTCACAAGTTCTTTTTTCGCGGCGGTGTATCCGCCGGAGGCCCCCCCCAGAGCTTTGCCCAACGTGCCGGTGATGATGTCGACCCGCCCCATCACGTTGCAATGTTCATGTGACCCCCGGCCGTTGGGTCCGGTAAACCCGACCGCATGGGAATCATCTACCATCACGAGGGCGCCGTGTTTGTCCGCCAGGTCGCAGATGGCGGCCAGGTCGGCGATGATGCCGTCCATGGAGAACACACCGTCGGTGGCAATCAGCTTGAAGCGGCAGTCGGCGGCCGCTTGTAGCTTTGCCTCCAGGTCCGCCATGTCGTTGTTGTTGTACCGGTAGCGCTGGGCCTTACACAGGCGCACGCCGTCGATGATGCTGGCGTGATTGAGGGCATCGGAGATAATGGCATCCTCGGGGCCCATCAAGGTTTCGAACAGACCGCCGTTGGCATCGAAGCAGGAGCTGTAGAGAATCGTGTCCTCCATCCCCAGAAAGGCGCTGAGGCGTTGTTCCAGTTCCTTGTGTATGTCGAGGGTGCCGCAAATAAAGCGCACCGAAGACATGCCGAACCCATATTGTTCCAGGGCCCGCTGGGCCCCGCTGACCAGGTCCGGATGGTTGGCCAGCCCCAGATAGTTGTTGGCGCAGAAGTTCAGAACGTTACCTCCGTCGCGCACCTGGATCGCCGCTTGCTGGGGCGAGGTGATAATCCGTTCCGCCTTGAACAAACCGTCGGCCTGCAACTGAGCGGTCTGCTCGGAAAGATATTCAAACAGTTCCGTTTTCATGGGTATACCTTTCTATTGTTTGGGCTAAAGCCCGGCATAATTTGGTTGGCCAGGAACCTGCGCGCACTAGTGCCGGTGTTCTGCCACGTGCTCGCAGATAATACCGCGCACCATTTCCGCCACTTCTGCGACCGGCAGCGCCGCGAATCGGTTGACGGGTATCTCGTCCAGGACCTGGATGTGGATGGCATGCCGGCCGTGAAAATTGATGCTGTTTTTGGGCAGCGCATTCTTCGTCCCGTTTATCACAATGGGCAATATCGGAACTTTCAACTTCTGGGCGAGCGTAAAGGCACCGTGCTTGAAGGGTTTGACAATGCCGGTACTGGAGCGGGTCCCCTCGGGAAAGAAAAAGACGGAACTACCCGCGGCAAGCGTTCTTTCGCAGGCCGTCATCATCTGAGCAATACTGTCCTTCTGGCCCCTTTTTATCTTGATGTATCGATTTAATACCATATTCCAGCCAATAAAAGGAAGTTTGAAAACAGCGGCCTTCGACACCCACTTGAAAGGAAAGAAAAGTTTAAAGGCCACCAGGATGTCCAGTTGGGACTGGTGGTTCGAAACGGCCATGTAGGTTGCCCCGCGTCGTATCCGGTCGCGCCCGGAAACGGCGACCTGCCAGGCCGGAACCACCCACAAATACAGCACAGCCCAGAACGAAGTGAACATGTGCAGCACAACCAGGCGCCGGTCGAAACATACGGTCAATATCCAGATCGCCAGCGCTACCAGGAAGAGAAACATGGAAATAACGCCGATAAACATGAGAATACTAATGGAAATCAAACGATTGAACATGCCTGCTCCAGGTCCGGATTTTAAAGTCGAGGTGCGTGTGGATTAGTAACCGGTCACCTTGAAAATTTCAAACGGAATTTTTTTGACACCAGGTAAATATCAGGTAAAATGGAAGCTACCTTAAAATCAATTCTTCAAATAGCTTCTGAATCATTCTTCCCCAATAAAGTTAAGTATATAAACCGGGAGGAAAAGCACCATGGATATGAATGGTCACGCTGGTCGTGAAAAAAGAAGTTATATTCGGATTATCTACCGCCCCGGCAAACGGCCTCGCCTGAACACAAGCAAAACGGTCTTCGAAGTGACCGACATCAGTGAAGGTGGTATCCGCTTTTTGAACGACGCCGACATCACCCTGCCTGTATTCATAAAAGGAACCCTTATCTTCCTCGATGATGAAGTCATCGATATTGACGGTAAAATCGAATGGCAGCTGAACCAGGAAGTCGGTATCAGCCTCAATTACATGATCCCAGCCGCGACCATCGAAAAGGAGCAGCGCCACATCATTCTCAATTGCTGACGGCCGCGGCAGAGCATTTTACCGGACTGTTATGTTGCGACCTAAAAACCAGGCCCGGCGGAGCATTTTTAAGCCACCTGAAAAAAACGCCTACCCCATCCGGCTCTTTCATCAATCTTTTCACGGAATTGGTGGCCGAAACCCCAAAAACTCCAGATATTGACTGAAATTCCGATTGACATACCACATATTGTGTGCGAATGATTCAAATACGCAGCAAAAATACCAGCTGACAGCCGCCTATCTACTTGAACATTTGGCCAATTCCACGGGCGGTCCATGCAGGCATGCTGTTGCCACCTGGCGTTTAATCCATTCAACCTGGGCTATCTAGTTCGGCAACCAACAAAAGGATTTTAAATGAGGGACGGCCATTGCTCATTTTCAGTTGCTGCCGATGAATGGTATTTATTTTTTAAACTTTAGTAAGTGTACTTTAGACAGGGAGCGATCCATGGCTTCAAAGCACAAATACCTCGTGACGGAAGACGGTCCCATCGATCTGCGGACCCACGATTGGGATGACCAGCTTTTCTCGGACCTGCTGGTCAGCGGCAATTCAATCAACCCGCAGCAGGCACTGGATGTCAGCCGATTCATCAAAGACGCAATCAACGACCTGGAAATCAATACCATAACCCTGCCGGTGATCGATGAGGTCCTCAAGGCCAAACTGATGGAGCTGGGCCTCAAGAAAGTAGTGCCGGTGAAACTGGAAAAATCGCTGTTCATTAAAAACGGCTTGAACCTGTCGGATAACGCCAAAACGGTTCTGGCCCGGCGTTACTTGAAGAAAGACCTGCAGGGTGAACCGACCGAAACGCCGGCCCAGATGTTTCGGCGTGTGGCCCGACAAATTGCTCGGGCTGAGAAAAACTACGGCACGGTCAAAGATGTAAAAAATGCCGAGAATCTTTTTTACGATATTATGACCGATCTCAAATTCCTGCCCAACTCACCCACGCTGATGAACGCAGGCCGGCAGCTCGGCCAGTTGGCGGCTTGTTTTGTCCTCCCGGTTGAAGACAGTATGGACGGCATCTTCGATTCGCTGAAAAATGCCGCCGCCATCCATAAGTCCGGAGGCGGGACCGGTTTTTCTTTTTCCCGCCTGCGTCCCAAGAATAGCATGGTGGGCACCACTGGCGGAATCGCTTCGGGCCCGGTGTCGTTCATGAAGATTTTCAACACCGCTACGGAGCAGGTCAAACAGGGCGGTACTCGCCGCGGAGCCAACATGGCCATTCTGCGGGTGGATCATCCCGATATCATGGAGTTCATCTATTGCAAGCAAAAGAACAATGAGTTGAACAACTTCAACATTTCCGTCGGGTTGACCGAAAAGTTCATGGAAGCCGTGGCCCAAAAGGAAGATTACGATCTCATCAACCCCCAGACCGGTAAAGTCGCCGGACAGCTGAATGCCGCGGAAGTGTACCTGTCCCTGGTCACCCAGGCCTGGGAGAACGGGGATCCGGGCATTGTGTTTCTCGACCGCCTCAATCGGGACAATCCCACGCCAGCCATAGGTGAAATTGAGAGCACCAATCCTTGCGGTGAACAACCCCTGCTGCCCATGGAGGCCTGCAATTTAGGATCTATCAACCTGTCCAAATTCATCGTCTACGAAGACGGCAAGCCTGCTATCGACTATGCCGATCTGAGTAAAACAATAACCGCAGCGGTTCGTTTTTTAGACGATACCATCGACCAGTCCAAATACCCCCTGGAAGCCATCGATCATATGGTCAAAGGCAACCGCAAAATCGGACTGGGCGTTATGGGCTTTGCCGACCTGCTGTTCCAGTTGAACATTCCTTATAATTCCGAGGAAGCCCTGGCCATGGCGGAAGAGGTAATGAAATTCGTCCAGGACACCTCACACCAGGCCTCGGCAGCACTGGCCGAGCAACGCGGCGTTTTCACCAACTTCAACAGAAGTGTTTTCAGACGCCGTAAAAAAGCCCGCTACCGCAACGCGACCACGACGACCATCGCCCCCACCGGAACCCTGAGTATTATCGCTGACTGCTCTAGCGGCGTGGAACCGCTGTTCGCCCTGAGCTTCGTGCGGACGGTGATGGACAATGATCGCCTGATGGAAGTCAATCCACACTTTGAGAAGGTGGCCCGGGAACGTGGTTTTTACAGCGACGACCTCATGGATAAAATCGCCGGCGAAGGCAGCCTGGCCCACATCGAGGCGATCCCGGAAGATGTGAAACAAGTTTTCGTAACGGCCCACGACATCTCGCCGGAGTGGCACATCCGGATGCAGGCTGCTTTTCAGAAATATACCGACAATGCGGTTTCCAAGACGGTTAACCTGCCGCGCGACGCCACCGTGGAAGATGTGCAGCGAATTTACGACCTCGCCTATGAACTCGATTGCAAAGGCGTCACCATCTACCGGGACGGCAGCAAAGAGAACCAGGTGCTCTCGTTCTCTGACAAGGGCAGTGAGACCGATAGCCCGGCCAGAGTCGTCGACCGGCCGGAAACCCTGGAAGGCTTTACCACCAAAATGAAAACCGGTCTCGGGCAGTTGTATGTCACCGTCACTGAATACAACGGCCACCCTTTCGAGGTCTTTGCGACCATCGGAAAATCGGGCCGATCAACAGCCGCCAAAGCAGAGGCTATCGGGCGACTGGTCTCATTGGCCTTCCGGGCCGGCGTGAAGGTTGATAAAGTGGTCAATCAACTTACCGGCATCGGTGGTGAGCATCCCGTCTTTCAGGAAGGCGGCCTGGTACTATCCATTCCCGACGCCATTGGGCGTGTACTGCAAAAACGTTACCTGGACGATAAAGATGTGAAGAGGGGTCAAGCCGGTGGCGGCCTGATGGGTGAGGAGTGCCCGGAATGCGGCCAAACGATCAGTTTTGAGGAAGGCTGTATGACCTGTCATTTTTGCGGATTTAACAAGTGTGGCTAACCTGTCGTACGGCGGTCCATTCCGAAGGCTGTCGATATAAAACTTGACTTGCCATCCCGGATTCATAGCTTGGAGCACGGGGGACGAGGCTGCCGTAAGGCCTTACCACGTGCTTTATCTATTTGATCAGGAAAACAGCCGTCTTGCCTGACGATGTGGTTTCTATAGTGTCGACAGCGCCGTCAAGCGCTAAATAATAAAGCTCCGAAGGAAGTTGAAAGCTCTGGCGCACCTCCCAATCAACCAGTGCTGAGCTTCCCCTGTGAACAATTCAGGCGGCCCATCCCCAAGGTATTCCCATACTCCAGATCCATCGCAGCTAAAGTAAATCGATAATAGTACGATATGATTTTTCAGAGGCCGCTCCACGGACCGGCTGTGGATACCGGAGAGCCAAAAGTACCGATAAGCTGCTGATACTAAAATATATAAATCAGAGATTCGACCATGAGCCCAAAAACGGAAAGATTCAATCTGCCTGAAACCGTAGAAGAAGCTGTGGATCTGTTGATTTCAGATCTGTTGGCTGATCATATAGAAACGTTCTCCAGTTTATCCGCACAGCAGTTCGATCGCCTTTACAACCTGGTTTCGCCCTTCATTCTATCCGAGTTCAAACTCTGGGCCGGGAACGACAAACTCCTGAATGCCTGCATGGCTCTGATCAAGGATACGGATGCCAACTGTGATCCGGCCGGTTTGATCCTGCGCAAAACCAAAGCACGCCTGGATGAAACCATGGGCGTCCTGATCATCACCTGATGTGGCGATCCAACCAAAAGCGAATACATTTGACTTGCCCCAGGATCAATGTTTAAATAGTTCTGATTTACGAACAATTTTAAACGATTAACCTCAATGATCCCGGGTGCGGCATGCAGGCTGAATCGGATTTCTCCAGTTATCCCGTTCTTGTTGCGGAAGACAACAAGGTCTCCCGGTTATTCCTTGAAAACGCCCTCAACCAGATTGGGTATCGCGTTACCACCGTTCACAACGGGGTGGAGGCGATGGCCGCAATCCGGAAGCAATTCTTCCCCATCCTGGTAACCGACTGGATGATGCCCGCGATGGACGGCCCCGAACTTTGCCGGACGATCCGGAAAGCCAACCTGCCGGGCTATGTCTACATCCTGCTGCTGACTTCAAAAGAAGCCACGGAAGATATCGTCACCGGGCTCGAATCCGGGGCGGACGACTTTCTAAAAAAGCCCTTCATTCAGCCGGAACTTAAAGCGCGACTATCCACCGGGGTCCGCATTCTCAACCTGGAAAGAAACCTCAAAAATACCTTGCAAGAGTTGGAAACCACCAGGGATATGTTGGTACAATCGGAAAAGTTGGCGGCCATCGGACAGCTGGCGGCCGGGCTGGCCCACGAAATCCTCAATCCGACCAATATCATTTCCATGCGCCTGCATCTTTTAAAGATGACCGAAGCTCTGTCCACTCACGGACAGGAGGCCATCGGTACCTGCAAGGAGCAGCTCGAACGTATTGTCCATATTACCAAAAACCTTGGTAAGGTCTCCCGCAAACCGTGCAAATCGATAACACCAACGGATATTAACGACCTGGTGTTCCATGTTCTGCACCTGATGGGACCGCAGCTCAATTTCGAGGATATCAACACCAGCACCGGGCTTTCCAATGCCTTGCCCTTGATTTCTGTGGACCGGGAAATGTTTGAAGAGGTGATCCTGAACATCATCTCAAACGCTTCTTCGGCCATGGCCGGTCAGGCTCATAAAGAACTGATTATCGAAACCGATCTGCCCGATCCGGGTGCGTGTATCCGTATCCGCATCTCAGATAACGGCCCGGGGGTTGACCCGGATTCACTCGCCAAGGTATTCGATCCTTATTATTCCACCAAGCCGGCAGACCAGGGTACCGGCCTGGGCCTGTTTCTTTCTTACGGAATCATCAAGGAGATGGGCGGCCGCCTGTGGGTCGAAAATAATGAGGGCCGCGGTGCGTCGTTCTATATCGAGCTGCCTGTTAAGACTGATGTCACCTGTAACGTCATTCCAACTTGAATTTAACCCGAGCACCGATTATAAAGGCTATAATATGGAAAACATCCTGGTCGTCGATGATGAAATCGAAGTCTGCCGCGCTCTTGAAGAATTTCTTTCTATGAAGGGCTACCAGGCTTTTTCCGCCCAAAATGGCCAGGAGGCCCTGAATCTCATCCAGGCCGAAAACCCGCACATCGTGCTGCTGGACATTATCATGCCGGGTATGAGCGGAATGGAAACCCTCGAAGCCATCAAGAAAAATGCGCCTGCTACCGGGGTCGTGATGATTACAGCGGTAACGGATGAAGCCCTGGGCAACCAGGCCCTGCAGCTGGGAGCGGATGACTTCATCACCAAACCGGTAGACCTCGACTATCTGGAAACCGTCCTGATGGTGAAAATAGTCGACATCCTGGGGGGACAACGCTGATCAAGTCGCGGCAGACACCCCTTGTTGCCCACCCCGGACAATCCTGTTCGGATATTATGATGCCGGCCTTTGCACCCCACCTTTTCAACAACCAGACGCCGCCCACGAAGCCGTGAATGTCAAAGGGGATCTTGTATGTCATATACAACCATCAAAACCGTGACCTTGTCGGCCGCCACAACTATCGGCTTTGCTTCAATCGTTTTTGCGGGCGAAGCGCCGGCCAGCGATATTTCCTGGGGCTTTCTAATTATTGGTCTGCTGGGCGGCCTGGCGCTGTTTATCTACGGTATGGAGCAGATGAGCGATGGAATGAAGAAAACCGCCGGGGACCAGATGCGTTCCATTCTCGCCGCCCTGACCCACAACCAACTACTCGGCCTGGCCGTGGGAACCTTTGTCACGATGGTTATCCAGTCAAGCTCGGCCACCACGGTGATGTTGGTAAGTTTTGTGCAGGCCGGTTTAATGAGTTTCACCCAGTGCCTGGGCGTTATTCTGGGGGGAGGCATCGGCACGACGGTCACCGCCCAACTGATAGCGTTTAAATTAACCGATTACGCCCTGTTAATGGTGTTTATCGGTGCCGTGCTGCGTATGTTCGCCAAAACCGAACGCATGCGCAATATCGGTGAAATCATCCTGGGGTTTGGGATTCTGTTTTACGGAATGAAACTGATGAGCGACAGCATGAAACCGCTGCGCAGCTACCCGATCTTTATCGACGCGTTAAAAGGATTGGAAAACCCGCTGCTGGGGCTGTTGGTAGGAACGCTATTAACTGCTCTGATTCAGAGCAGCAGCGCTTTTACCGGCATCCTCATCGTGCTGGCCCAGCAAAACCTGATCACCCTGGAAGCCGGCATACCCATGATCTTTGGAGCCAATATCGGCACCTGCATCACCGCGGGCCTGGCGAGTATCGGGACTACCCGGGAGGCCAAGCGGGTGGCCATGGCCCATGTGATTTTCAAAATTGCCGGCGTGGTGCTGTTCATCTTCTGGATCCCGGCTTTTGCCGACTTGATCCGCACACTCGGGGCCGGGTTCAGTTCGGGCCCGGCACGCGACATCGCCAATGCACACACGTTCTTCAATGTCAGCATCGGGTTTCTCTTTCTCCCGGCCACCGCCCTTTTCGGCCGGCTTATTACGACCCTGTTACCCGAAAGGCCAATCAATCCGGCTTTTGAACTCACCACCCGGCACATCGACGATCGTCAAATCGTGAACCCGCCGATCGCCATCGAACTGGCCCGGGCCGAGATTTCCCGGGTGGCCTTACTGCTGGGGCGGATGCAGCGCGCCATCATCATTCCTTTTTTCTCCGACGAAGAACGAAAGGATGAAATTTTCCCCAGCCTCTCCTTGCTGGAAGGCATCGACCTGCGGGAAAGAAAGATCAATTTTCTACAGGAAGAAATTAAAGCCTATCTTCTCAAAGTCGGCCAACAGCCGCTCTCCCAGAAGCAGTCCGACGAGATCTTCGGGATGATTTCAATTGTCAAGGATATGGAAAGCCTCGGGGATCTCATCCATCGCAACATGGTGCCCCTTATTCCTAAAAAACATGCCCTGGAAACCGACTTTTCAGATGAGGGCCGGGAAGAGTTGATGATCTACCACGAAAAGGTCTGCAAACAGCTGTTCCTGCTGAAGGAAGCCTTCTCCGAACGCAACCCGGAAAAGGCCCGGGAAATCATGCTGGGGGAACGCAAGTACCTGGACCTGGAGTCCCAGTACCGCATCCGGCACTTGGAGCGCATGCTCCACCAGCGCAACGAATCACTGGAAACCCACGAAGTCCACATGGAATTGATGGACCTGATGAAACAGATTATCGTCTATTCTTCCAACATCGCCAAAACCTTTGTAACCTCCACGCTATAAAAGGAGGCTCCCGGACGGATTAGCATATCGGCCGTGGCGGCGAATAAATCACGTCGCTGGAGACGGTTTTAATGTCCCTCGTACCGGTCATCACCATGGCCTGCAGCAACTCGGTCTGGAGGGTTTCCAGGTAAGTTTGGACGCCCTCCTGCAGCCCGCCCATGGACGCCACGGAAAACGGCCGGCCGACCATCACGGCGTCGGCCCCCAGGGCAATCAGTTTCAAGACATCGGCACCGGACCGCACCCCGCCATCGGCCAGGATGGCCAGACGGCCGTAGATGGCGTCTACCAGCGCCGGCAGCACGCGGGCAGCGCCCGGGGTATGGTCCATAACCCGGCCCCCGTGATTGGAAACCACGATGGCTGCGGCCCCGGCGTCGACAGCCAGGCGGGCCTGCCCCGGCGTCATGATGCCCTTGAGAATGAATTTCATCGACGTACTTTCAATGATCTTCGCCAGTTCATCAGCCGACTTGGGGGTTACCGGCCGCCCCATCTTGGCCATGGTTACCAGACCGGCGGCGTCGATGTCGATCCCAACGATGCGTGCCCCGGTTTTCTCCGCCTTTTCCAGTTTTTCAAACAGTTCCCGGTCTTCCCATGGTTTGATGAAGGGAATCCCCTGGCCGCCGCATTTTTCGATAGCCGCAAAGCCGGCCTCATGGATGAAATCGGGCACACCATCGCCGGTACATCCCAGGGTCCCACCGGCCACGCAGCCTTCCAGTACGGCCTGGATATAATCCTCTTCAGAAACCTGGCCGCCCATGTTGAACGAGACCCCGCCGATGGGTGCGGCCAGGACCGGTAGGGATAGATCGTAGTCCAGCAGATTGACCGTGGTATCCGGTTGGCTAATGTCGTGAATCAGGCGCATATTGAACTTCACTTCAGCCAAGGCGGCAATATTGTCTTTGAAGGAGGCTGCCGTACCAAGTCCGCCCATTCCCGGTACTTCCCCGGCGCAAACCTTGCCGTCACAGACCGGGCAGACCCGGCAATGGCCCTTCATCAGTTCCCGGGCTTTGTCCCGTATCTCTTTCATCTCATCCTCCTGACTTAAAAATAATTACCCAATTTCCAACAAGCTACAGGGAATGCGCTCGCTGATCGGTTCACATTTATCAATACCGCCAACCCAACAGCCCCATCGTAATGACATTGGCCACAATCGCAATGCCATATAGGCTGCTGACCACGATTATTTTAGTTTTCATCTTCTTCAGCCCGATGACGATAATGGCCGCCACGTAGAAATGGAAATAGCCGAACAGAAAAATCAACCAGACCCCCATGAAGGAGCGGTGCCACCAGGGGTACTCCCAGACCAGGTGACCGCCGATGTTCAGCAGGCACTCCACAAACACGCAAAACACGGAGTAGCCGATGGCCCAGAACCAGCGATCCGGAATCCCCAAAATCCGGTCTTCCCGGTTGTCCGAAAGGGTATTGTAAAATATGACCCCGGAGATGGCAAACATGAACATGATTTCGATGTTCCAGCCGACCATGGTCCTAAACGCCGTCTCGCCCGGCGCAGTCCACATGGCACTGCGCTGGCTGAGGTGAAACACCCATCCGTTCCAGGTCTCGTTGATAAAATCCATACCGAACACGGTCAGGCCCGCGAAAACCGCGTCCTAGTTGCCGTTTCGCCGGGCCTTCTTGATTTCGGAGGTGTAGATATAGAACACGATGGCCAGCAGTGGTATCACATACCACTGCAACGTCGAGAGGTCCCGGATGTTTTCCAGGGCTTGAACTGAGGCTGGAGTAGGCATTTGTGGGCTCCCCATTGGTCGTTTGCGTTGGGAAAGCACTATGGCAAATGACTCTTTCAAAGTCAAACTGCGACCGGGCTTACTGTTTGACACCGCGGGCCGAGAAGGGTAGATAAACGGTCATGATGATTGAAGTGGTGGCAGCCTTTTTGATGCAGGAAAATAAAGTCCTGATCGCCCGCCGCAAGGCCCCGCCCCGATTGGCCGGCAAGTGGGAATTTCCTGGCGGTAAAGTTGAAACGGGAGAAACTCCGGAAGAAAGTTTGGCCCGGGAGATGGAGGAAGAATTCGGTATCCGGATCGCGGTTGGTCCATACAGCGCCGATAGTTTCCACCATCAGGCCGAGCACAGTTTTCATATCCGGGCCTACCGGGCGACCTGGCTGACCGGCCAGCTCGTCCCCATGGCCCACGACCGCTGCGCCTGGGCCGGACCGGACACCCTGCTCTCCTATGACCTGCTGCCCGCGGATGTCGACCTGGCCCGCGCGTTGATCAAAAATGACATCTTAAACACTACGCTCAAGTGACCGCCCGCGTAACTTCCTTTCAATTTGTCAGGTATATCCAATACGGACGCTACACGAAAGCAATTGAGGCAGTTATAAAAGGAGACCCGGGTGCGACCTGCACACCCGGGTCCAGTGGTACCGCTCGGGGGGGATTGATACGTCCCTTTTGTGGCTTAAGCGCCTTCGGTTTGGGGAGAAGCCGAAGAGAGCCCGGCCTGAGAAGCGGCCGCGGACATTCCGGACATTGTCTCGGAAAGCCCCGATCCACCGTATGTCATGACTTCGAAGTCGGGATAGGCGTTGCCGCCGTGCTCAGTGATATCCAGACCAGCCAATTCTTCCTCCGGACTGACCCGGAGACCGACGGTCTTGTCGATCAGCTTGAACAGGATGAATGCCGCGGGGAATACCCACAGAAAACAGGCGCCGACGCCCAAAAGCTGGACGCCGATGACCTTAGCCGTTGTCCCGCCGATATTGAAGATACCGGCTGCCAGGGTGCCCCAGGCACCGCACACGCCATGGACGGATATGGCGCCAACCGGGTCGTCGACTTTGATCTTGTCGAAGAAAATGACCGAGAAGACGACGATCACGCCGGCCACCAGGCCGATAATGATAGCGCTATTGGGCGATACATTGGCGCAACCGGCGGTGATCCCAACCAGGCCGGCCAGGGCCCCATTTAGACTCATACCGATTTCAGACTTCCCGAATTTGATCCAGGAAGTAGCCAAAGCGGCAATTGCGCCAGCCGCGGCGGCCAGGTTCGTATTAACGAAGATCATGGCAATGCTCTTGTCGGCCGTGGTGGTGGATCCGGGGTTGAATCCAAACCAGCCCAGCCAGAGGATGAAAACTCCGAGAGCTGCCAGGGGCATGTTGTGGCCCAGGATCGGTTTGATCTTGCCATCTTTGGTATACTTGCCCATACGGGGACCCAGCACGATGGCACCGGCGAGGGCCGCCCAGCCACCTACGGAATGAACCACCGTGGAACCGGCAAAATCGATAAACCCGAAACCTTCCAGCCAGCCGCTGCCGTTGAACAGGCTGCCCCAGGCCCAGCTGCCGAAAACAGGATAAATGAGACCGCTAATGAAGATACTATAGAATATATACCCCTGGAACTTGGTCCGCTCCGCCATGGCACCGGAAACAATGGTGGCCGCCGTGGCCGCAAACACCACCTGGAACATCCAGAAAGCGAGAACCCAGGGATCGCCATCCGGGGCAAAATCGCTCAGGAAAAATCCTGAAGTGCCGAACCAGCCGGTCTTGCTGGCCCCAAACATCAAGCCGAAACCGACGGCCCAGAAGGCGATGCTGCCGATAGAAAAATCCATCAGGTTCTTCATCATAATATTGACCGCGTTCTTGGCGCGGGTAAAACCGGCTTCCACCATGGCAAAACCGGCCTGCATGAAAAACACCAGACAGGCGGCTACAAGGGTCCACAGGTAGTTGGCATGACTTTGTACAAGGTCGATGGCCGCTTTATTGGAAAGGATCGTCGGCTCAGGGTCTCCGGCCCAGGCGCAGGTAAAACTCAGGGCTGTCAATAGCAGTGCTAAAATAAGTTTCCGCATTTTCTCTTCTCCTGTTTTAAGCTTTTAAAAGTTTTCGGTTCTCTAAAAAGCTCCAGCAGGCATAAAGTACTCGGATATGGGGTCCATATCCCAGGTAACGTCTTTCCAAGTGATCTTTGAAGTTTTTACAGCCTGCTGGACGATACGCA